>Ga0209515_10001011_pt1 | contig 48627 bp, 42 predicted proteins | sample Subgroupgradi54m_FD_187454 | JGI IMG/M metagenome (GOLD analysis project Ga0209515, IMG submission 187454) | Subsurface groundwater microbial communities from S. Glens Falls, New York, USA - GMW60B uncontaminated upgradient, 5.4 m (SPAdes)... ... | reverse complement strand
TTTGCCTTCGCTATTGCAGCACCAATCCAGCGCAACGTCTGCCGAGAGGCCGCATGGATTCCCGCTTTCGCGGGAATGACGATGGTGTGTTTTGCCGCAAGTGCGAGATATGTACATACTGTAGCGCTTTCGCGGGGATGACGAGTGAAGTGAAATGCAGGTCGTTATTCCTTCACCCGATTACCCTGCATACCTTCGAAAGCTATACGAACGCGTTGGCAATCAAAACGATCCAGGCTGATATATTTTCCTATAAGGGCGGAATCGAGCCACCAGGGAGCCCCGATGGTGTGGACCAGGCCAAATACCCGAACGATGCTGCGCCGCATGCTGGCGGCTCTGGTCAGTACCACGGCGATCTACGGCCTGATATCGCTGCATGCCCAGTACCGCGACGTCATCGCCGATACCTACACTCAGGCCGAAACAATTACCGAATTGCTGGAGGAGCACGCTCAATCCACGGTTGATTCGGTGGATCAACTGGTGCAGCGGGCCCAGGAGCGCCTGGCGCCGGATGGACTGCGGCCCTATACCGGGACGGATTGGCACGAGTTGCGCCGCCTGTCCTCCTCCCTGCCGGCAATCGAGGCGCTGGCGGTGTTCGACCGTGACGGCCGCATGGTTCTGACCAGCCGGATTTACCCGCCACCGCTGTATTCCGCCGCCGATCGGGAATATTTCCAGGACCATCGCGACCGCGGCGTCGCCCTGGTGCTCGGCAAGGCGGTCGAGGGCCGCACCGCGCTCAGCAAGGCGTTTTTCACCATCAGCCGCTCGGTGATCGGCAGCGACGGCAGCTTTCAGGGAATGATCGTCGCCGTGATCGACGTCGGCTATTTCCGCCACATCTATCAACGGCTCAACCTGGGGGAACACGCTGCGGTAGCACTGCTGCGCACGGACGGCGCCCTGTTGCTGCGCGAGCCGTTCTCGGCGGCACTGCTCAAGGACGGCATGGCCGAGCGCGTCCGGGCGTGGAAACTGTTTTCCGACTATATCGACCGCGGCATCCCCGCCGGCAGCTATGAAGGATCGAGCACCACCGATGGTGTGGTCCGCACCTTCGCCTTCCGCAAGCTGGAACGCCTGCCGCTGGTGGTGCTGGTCATGCTGTCCCATCAGGATGCCCTTGTCCGCACGCTGCCGGGCATTCTGCGCAGCGCCGGATTGGGGGCGACGGTGGTGGGCTTCCTGCTGATCCTGACATGGTGGAGCTTTCGCATCATCGACCGCGAAGACCGCGCCCAACGCGACCTCGCCGACTCCAACCGCCGCCTGTCGACCGCACTGGACGGCGCCGAAGCGGCCAGCCGCGCCAAATCCATCTTCCTGTCGAACATGAGCCACGAACTGCGCACGCCGCTCAACGCCATCCTCGGTTTCGCCGAGGCTCTGCGCGACGGCTATGCCGGCCCGACCACACCGCGCCAGGTGGAGTATCTCAACCATATCCACGAGGGCGGCCGACATCTGCTCGACATCCTGTGTGAAGTGCTCGACCTGTCCAAGGTCGCGTCAGGCACGCTGGTCCTGAACGAGGACATCGTCGACGTCCGCGCCATGCTGGATGCGGTCCAGCGGATCATGCTGGACAAGGCCCAGGCCAGATCCATCGCCCTTCATACCGACGTGGCGGAAAACCTGCCGGCCCTGCGAGCCGATTCGTTGCGCTGCAAGCAGGTGCTGCTCAGCCTGGTATCCAATGCGGTCAAGTTCACCCAGCCCGGTGGGGTGGTGACGGTGAGCGCGCGCAGTAACCACAGCCTGACCCTGGAGGTCCAGGACAATGGACCGGGCATTCCCCCCGGAGACATCGCCGATGCCCTGGACATCTTCGGCGCCCTGGCCTCATCGCCGACCAAAACCCATGGCGGTGTCGGCATCGGCCTGCCGCTGGCCAAGAAACTGGCCGAACTGCACGGCGGCACCTTGACCATCGACAGCGCCATCGGCCAGGGCACCCGGGTAACGGTGACCTTCCCGGAGCAACGGATTTTGCGGGAGCGCATGGTCGAGCATCAGGAGGCGTAAGGCACCGGCCGAAAATAACTGCAACATCGACTCCGACGCTCCGCGGTGTCGCTGCGGCTTGCATCGCAGGGGAACGCAGATATCCACGGATGAACACGGATGCGTCTCCCGGAACCGCAGCTTGACCTTATCTGCGTTCATCCGTGGGTATCCGTGTTCATCTGCGTTCCCCTGCAATCTCTCCGGCGCACCGGTTCGAGCATGTGTCAAACATTCCGCTCGCCGGTATCACCCCAGCGCCGCGCGCCAGTCGACCGCTTCGTGGGGCCGGAACTCGGCCTTGGCATCGACGCTCCGGGACAGCAGGCGCAGATAGCGATGGCGCGGCACTTCGATGGCGCCGAAGCGCTCCAGATGGTCGGTGACGAACTGGGTGTCCAGCAGCCCGTAGCCGCCGACCTTGAGCCGCGCCACCAGATGGACCAGGGCGACCTTGCTGGCATCGGTGGCCCGGCTGAACATGCTTTCGCCGAAGAACGCTCCCCCCAGCGACAGCCCGTACAGCCCGCCGACCAATTGGCCATTGCTCCAGGTCTCGACCGAATGAGCCATGCCGAGGTGATGCAGTTCGACAAACAGACGGACGATCTCGTCATTGATCCAGGTATCGGGCCGCTCCGGCGTCGGCTCGGCGCAGGCGCGGATGACCGCCTCGAATTCGCTGTCGACCCGCGACTCGAAGACCCCTTGCTTCAGCACCTTGCGCAGGCTGCGCGGTACGTGGAACTCGTCGAGCGGGATGATGCCGCGCTGGTCGGGGTCGATCCAGTACAGCTTGGTGTCATGCCGATTGCGCGCCATCGGAAAAATGCCGGTGGCATAGGCGCGCAGCAGAACGTCGGCGGTCAGCGGCAGCATAAGGCCGGTTCACCCATGTTGCCCCCTCTCCCACAGGTGGGAGAGGGAGGAAAATCTCAACGCTATTCCTTCGGCTGGCTGACCATCTTTTCCAGCCAGTGGATATCGTAGTCGCCGTTGATGAACGCGTTTTCGTTGATGATGCGCTGCTGCAACGGAATCGTCGTCTGCAAGCCCTCGATGACGAATTCGCCCAGGGCGCGGCGCAGGCGCATCAGGCATTCGTTGCGGCTGGTGCCGTGGACGATCAGCTTGGCGATCATGCTGTCGTAATGGGGCGGCACCTTGTAGCCCGAATACAGCGCCGAATCGACCCGCACCCCCAATCCGCCGGGGGCGTGGTAGCCCTGCACCCGTCCGGGCGACGGTGTGAAGGTCTCGGGATTTTCGGCGTTGATACGACATTCGATAGCGTGGCCGGCAAATCTGATATCCGACTGAGAATAGCCCAGCGGCGCGCCGGCGGCGATGCGGATCTGCTCGCGGACGATATCAATGCCGCTGATCATCTCCGTCACCGGATGCTCGACCTGGAGCCGGGTATTCATCTCGATGAAATAGAACTCGCCGTTCTCGAACAGGAATTCAAGGGTACCGGCGTTGCGGTATCCCAGCTTGGCGATGGCGTTGCACGCGATGGACCCGATCCGCTCGCGCTGGTCGGTGTTGAGGGCCGGCGACGGGGTTTCCTCCAGCACCTTCTGGTGCCGGCGCTGCACCGAGCAGTCGCGTTCGCCCAGATGAACCACGTTGCCGTGATTGTCGGCCAGGATCTGCATCTCGATATGGCGCGGCCGGCCGAGATACTTTTCCATATAGACTTCGGCATTGCCGAACGCCGCTTTGGCCTCCTGCCGGGCAAGGCGGAACGCCTCCTGCAATTCGGCGGCATTGCGGGCGACCTTCATGCCCTTGCCGCCGCCACCGGCGGTGGCTTTGATCAGCACCGGATAGCCGATGCCGGCGGCGACTGAGACCGCGTCCTCTTCGCTCTCGACCGCGCCGTCCGAGCCCGGTACGCAGGGCAGGCCGGCTTCCAGGGCGACGCGCTTGGCGGTGATCTTGTCGCCCATCATGCGCAGATGGTCGGGCGACGGGCCGATGAAGGTCAGGCCGTGGTCCTCGACCATCTGGGCGAAGTCGGCATTCTCCGACAGGAAGCCGTAGCCGGGATGGATGGCATCGGCGCCGGTGATGGTCGCCGCCGAGATGATCGCCGCCTTGTTCAGATAGGAATCGCGGGCCGGTGCCGGGCCGATGCACACCGACTCGTCGGCCAGGCGCACATGCATGGCATCCGAATCGGCCGTCGAATGCACCGCCACCGTCTTGATACCCATCTCGCGGGCGGCGCGGTGGATGCGCAGGGCAATCTCGCCGCGGTTGGCGATGAGGATTTTTTCGAACATGGCGCTACTCGACGATGATCAGAGGTTCACCATATTCGACCGGCTGGCCATCGCTGACCAGAATCCGGACGACTTTACCGGCGCGCGGTGCGCGGATCGGATTGAAGGTTTTCATCGCCTCGATCAGCAGCACGGTCTGACCGTCCGACACGGTGTCGCCGACGCGGATGAAGGCGGCGGCACCCGGCTCGGGCGACATATAGGCGACGCCGACCATGGGCGAAGTCACCACACCGGGATGGCTGGCCGGGTCGTCGACGGCGGCCGCGGCGGCGGCCGGGGCGATGGCCGGAGCGGCCGGCATCATCGGCGGCGGCGCATAGGACATATGCACCGGTGCCGGGGCCTGAGCGGTCCGGGCGACGCGGATGCGCAGGGCGCCGGTATCGTATTCGATCTCGGTCAGGCCGGTTTCGTTGAGCAGCTCGGCAAGCGAGCGGACCACGTCACTGTCGATGGGAGTCTTGGCCATAGGCGCCTTTCTTCTCTTTTCTCTCAGGGGGCGTCGGGCTTGGGCTCCAGCCGGTGGGCCAGCGCCGAAAGGGCGAGCAGATAGCCGTGGCTGCCAAAGCCGCAGATCATGCCGATCGCCGCTTGCGAAACATAGGAATGGTGGCGGAACGGTTCCCGCCGGTGAATGTTCGACAGGTGCACCTCGACCACCGGCAGCTCGCTGGCCAGCAGCGCATCGAGGATCGCCACCGAGGTATGGGTATAGGCTCCGGCGTTCACCACGATGCCCGCCCGGCAGCCCCGCGCTTCCTGAATCCAGTCGACCAGCACGCCTTCGTGATTGCTCTGGCGGAAGTCGACTGTCAGGCCCAGCGCCTGCGCATGCCGATGACAGGCCGCTTCCACGTCGGCCAGCGTCTCGCTGCCGTAGATATGCGGCTGACGGGTGCCCAGCATATTGAGGTTGGGCCCGTTGAGTATGAGAATCATCCTGGACACGCCGAAAACCCGAGCCCCCCAGTTGGCATCCTGCTCGTCCTGGGTCTTATAGCATGGGTGAGGGGACGCGCAATGACCAGTTCGGGCGGGCTCCGGGGGAAGGCCAGCCCCACCCCACCAATTTGCGTTGCACAATAGGCCAGGAGGGATATTTTCGCCGACAGCGTCCCATCATGCAAAGATTAGGGGAAACATGCTTCGAGCCTTTTCAGCCGCGGCGGTGCTTGCCCTGCTGCCCTCGACGGCACTCGCCAGTGAGGCCGAGGCTTTCGCCTATTCCACCGACCCCATCTCGCAGACCATCGTCGGCCTGCTGCTGGCCGGCCTGTTCGTGCTGCTGATCCTCGAAAAGTTTCACAAGACGCTGGCCGCCGGCATGGTCACCGCGGCACTGCTGATGATCTCGATGGCAACCCCCTACAAGCTGATGGACTTCGACACGGCGGTAAGTTCGGTCGACTGGAACGTCATCTTCCTGCTCGGGTCGATGATGAGCATCATCGCGGTGCTGATCGAAACCCGGCTGTTCGACTGGATGACCGCGCGCATGGTCGCCGCCGCCAAGGGCCGGGCGACGCCGCTGCTGCGCATCATCTGCGCCGGGACCGGCCTGCTGTCGGCCTTCGCCGACAATGTCACCACCGTCCTGTTCATGGCGCCGATGGCCTCGAAAGTGGCCAAGACCTTGCGGATCTCGGTGTGGGTCATCGCCATGCCGATGATCATGGCCGCCAATATCGGCGGCACCGCCACCCTGATCGGCGATCCGCCCAACGTCATCATCGGCGTGGCCGCCGGCCTGACCTTCATGCAGTTCATCTATTACCTGGCGGTGCCGGTGATCTTCATGATGATCGCACTGAACTTCTTCGCCACATGGTTTTATCGCCGCGATCTGGCCGGCGCCCATCCCCACGATGGCAGCGACGCCGAGGCGGTGAAGTTCGAGCATCCCCAGGTGCTGAAATGGACGCTGTGGATGGTCGGCCTGATCTTCGCCGGCTTCTTCACCCACAGCCTGACCCATCTGCCGGTCGGCGTGATCGCCTTTGCCGGAGCCATCGCCGTGATGGCCGGGCGGAATGTGATCTTCCTGCGCCAGATGAGCGGCAAGCAGGCCGAGCACGCCTTCACCCGCGTGTTCGAACGCGGCATTGAATGGCTGACCCTGGGGTTCTTCATCTTCCTGTTCATGGCCATCAGTTCGGCCGAGCATACCGGCCTGATCGCCAGCGCCGCGCGCCTGTTGCAGGACGCCATCGCCTGGGTCTCGGCCAGCTTCGGCCTCGGCCCGCAAGCCAAGCTGCTGACCGCGGCCTTGATGATCCTGGTATTCAGCGCGATCCTCTCGGCGCTGGTCGACAACATTCCCTATACCATCGCCGCGGTGGCCATCGTCCGCGTACTGGTCGGCTCGTTCGCCCAGGACATGGCCGCCGCCGGAATGCCCGATCCGCAACTGGCCGCGGATGCCCTGTGGTGGGCGCTGGCGCTGGGTGCCTGCCTGGGTGGCAACGGAACCCTGATCGGCGCCAGCGCCAATGTCACCACCGTCGGCATCATGGAAAAGGACGGCCACCACATGCCGTTCGTCGAATTCCTGAAATTCGGCGTTCCGACCGCCTCGATCACCGTCGGCATTTCGGCGGTCTATCTGGTGCTGTACATCTTCGTCGGCGCCGTCGAGACCAATGTCGCCGGGGCCGGACTGCTGGCGGTCCTTGCCGCGGGGATGATGCTGCGCGGTCGTTGAAACATTTGGCGAAAGGTGTTTGCTGGGAGCGCGGGCGTCTCGCCCGCGTCAACGCCTGCGGCAGTGGAGATATCGCCGCGGGCGGGACGCCCGCGCTCCCAGCGAAAAGCCACGACTCCAACTACTGCTGCGACTCTCCGCTTTGACCAGACTGCGGCGTACTGGCCGGCGGCACCCCTGCCGCCTGCGGTTCGCCGGGCGGCTGGATCTGCATTGAGGTGGCGACCTCGCTGCTCAGTGCGCCATTGGCTTCCAGGCCCATGTCACGCTGATAGGCGGTCAGCGCCTGCTGGGTTCGTGGTCCCCACACACCATCCGCCGGCCCGACTTCGTAGCCGGCGGCGTTCAGCTTGGACTGAACCTGACGGACGAAGTCCTGGTTCTGCGACAGGTTTTGCGACTGCTGTTGCGAGCCCTGTGCCTGATCAAGCGGCGGCGAGGCCTGTTGCTGCGGTACGGACTGGGCGCCGATGTCCGGTCGTTCCACGGCCGAACCGGTCCGTGGATTGTCGTCGAAGGTCGATCGCCCCAGGCCGGTGCCTTCGGTGTTGGGGCTGGGAAACTCGTCGCGCGCCAGCCCGGTCGAGCCGCCGAGCACCAGGCCCAAAGCGGCGATCGAGGCGAATGTCCTGATCTGCATGGTTCTCCTCCGTTTATTCCGTCGCGGCCATGTCGCAACGGGTTACCGGCATCAATGCCGAACGGTGAAGAATTGTTCCTCCTCCCCCAGCGACAGCAGCGCCGTATTGCCGCCGGCCGCCGCGGTGTTGACCGACAGAGTGCGCTCGGTGGCGAAGCGATGCAGGTAATGGGGACCGCCGGCCTTGGGACCGGTGCCCGACAGGCCCTCGCCCCCGAACGGCTGGGTGCCGACCACCGCACCGATCATGCTGCGGTTGACATAGACGTTGCCGACCCGGGCGCGGCTGAGCACGCGGCGGATGGTGGCGTCTATGCGGCTGTGCACCCCCAGCGTCAGGCCGTACCCCGCTGTCGTGATGGCGTCGAGCACGTCGTCGAGCCGATCCTGGGCGTAGCGCACCACATGCAGGATCGGGCCGAACACCTCGCGATCGGGCAGGCCGGACCCGTCGAGCTGATAGGCGCGTGGGGCGAAGAAGGTGCCGTGTTCGGTGCCGGGCGGCAGGTCGAGCACGCGGATGCGCCGGGCGGCCGAGGCGTCCAGCCGGTGAGCGTGGTCGATCAGCGCCTGACGGGCCGGCTCGTCGATGACCGGGCCGATGTCGGTGGACAACAGGGCGGGATCGCCGATGCGCAGCTCGTCCATGGCCCCGGCCAGCATGGCCAGCACCTTGTCGGCGCCGTCGTCCTGGAGGAACAGCAGCCGCAGCGCCGAGCAGCGCTGACCGGCGCTGTGGAAGGCCGAGGTGATCACGTCGGCCACCAGTTGCTCCGTTAGAGCCGACGAATCGGCGATCATGGCGTTGAGCCCGCCGGTCTCGGCGATCAGCGGCAGGATCGGACCGGGCCGCTCGGCGAGTCGGCGATAGATCAGCCGTGCCGTGTCGGTACCGCCGGTAAAGGCGATGCCGCCGACTCGAGGATCAGCCACCAGCGCCGCGCCGACCGTGGCGCCGTCGCCCGGCAACAGATGCAGCACTTCAACCGGCACCCCGGCATGATGCAGCAATTGCACCGCGCGATGGGCGATCAGGGGCGTCTGCTCGGCCGGCTTGGCGACCACCGCGTTGCCGGCGGCCAGCGCCGCGGCGATCTGGCCGGTGAAGATGGCCAGCGGAAAATTCCACGGGCTGATGCAGCAGAACACGCCCCGGCCATGCAGGGCCAGGGTATTGCTCTCGCCGGTCGGTCCCGGCAGCACCAGCGGCGCGGCGAAGTCCTGGCGCAGCCGAACGGCGTAGTAGCGCAGGAAATCCACCGCCTCGCGGACTTCAGCGACGCTGTCGGCGATGGTCTTGCCGGCCTCGCGCACGCACAGCGCCATCAGCTCGGCGCGGTGCGCCTCGTATGTCTCGGCGGCACGGTCAAGCACCTCCGCCCGCCGCACCGCCGGCAGAGCATCCCACTCCGGTTGCGCCCGCACCGCGGTCTCCAGAGCGCGATCCAGTTCGGGCGACCCGGCATCAATCGCCCGGCCGACCTCGCGCCGCCGGTCGGCCGGATCGGTGATCGACCGCTCCAGCCCGCGCCCGTAATGTCCCGCGACCAGCGGGGCCGCCTGCCAAGCGTCGAAAGCGGCCATGGCCTGGGCCAGCGGCTCGAGCATCAGCGGCGCCGACAGGTCGATGCCGTGGGAATTGCGCCGCTCCGGCTGGTAGAGATCGGCCGGCGGGCGGATGCCGGGATGAGGTTTGACCGCCAGCTTGACGATTCGGGCGACGGGATCGGCAACCAGCTCCTCAAGCGGTGCCTCGGCATCGGCCAGACGGTTGACGAAGCTGGTGTTGGCCCCGTTCTCCAGCAGCCGCCGCACCAGATAGGGCAACAGATCCTCATGGCTGCCGACCGGCGCATAGACCCGGCAGGCGACTCCGCCTTCGGGGGAAACCACCTGATCGTACAGTGACTCGCCCATGCCGTGGAGACGCTGGAACTCATACGGCCGCACTCCAGCGGCGACTCGAGCATAAGCCAGACTATGGGCGTTGTGCGTGGCGAACTGCGGATAGAACAGCTCGGGCGCCGCCAGCAGCCGGCGACAGCAGGCCAGCCACGACACATCGGTCGAGACCTTGCGGGTGAACACCGGATAGGACGGCAGGCCGCGCTCCTGCGCCCGCTTGATCTCGCTGTCCCAATAGGCGCCCTTGACGAGGCGGATCTGCAACCGCCGGCCGGTGCGTTTGGCGAGGTCAGCGAGAATGTCGAGGGTCGGCACGGCCCGTTTCTGATAGGCCTGCACGGCGACGCCGAAGCCTTCCCAGCCGTCCAGCGCCGGATCGGCGAACACCGCGGTGATCACGTCGAGCGACAGTTCCAGCCGCTCGGCCTCCTCGGCGTCGATGCACAGGGCGATGTCGGCAGCCCGCGCCTGTTGCGCCAGAGAGCGCAGTCGCGGCACCAGTTCGGCCAGAACCCGATCCGATTGGGCGAACTCGTAGCGCGGATGCAGGGCCGACAGCTTGACCGAGAGACCCGGCCCGTCGATCGGCCCGCGGCCCCCGGCAGCGGCGCCGATGGCGGCAATGGAGTCGGCATAGGCGGCCAGATAGCGCTCGGCATCGGCGGCGGTGCGTGCCGCTTCCCCCAGCATGTCGAAGGAATGGCGATAGCCGCGCCGCTCTCCCGTCGCCGCCCGGTCGAGCGCCTCGCCGATGCTGCGGCCCATGACGAACTGACGGCCGAGGATGCGCATGGCCTGCACCACGGACTGTCGGATCACCGGCTCACCGCTGCGCGCCACCACCCGGGCGAGCACCTTGGCGGCCTCGCCCGCCACCCAGTCCTCACCGAGCACCCGCCCGGTCAACATCAGCGCCCAGGTGGAGGCATTGACGAACAGGCTGTCGGAGCGGCCCAGATGGCGGCCCCAGTCGGCAGCACCGATCTTGTCGCGAATCAGCCGGTCGCGCGTCTCGTCGTCGGGAATGCGCAGCAGCGCCTCGGCCAGGCACATCAGCACGACGCCTTCCTGGGTCGACAGGCGGTATTCGAGCAGGAAGGCGTCGAGCCCGCCCGGCTTGCGGCCACGCACCCCCTCGGCCAGACGCAGCGCCTCGGCCTGGACCTGGCGTTGCCGGTCTGGCGACAGCCGGGCCGCTTCGATCAGCGGCACCAGCACGGCGGCCTCGTCGGCCAAATGGACCGATCGCAGATGTCGGCGCAGCGGGTCGGCGACGGGAAGCGGCTGGGCGAAGATCATGGGCGACCTCGTTATACCGATGAGCCTGAAGGCTCATCTATGCCCTCGCCGGGCGCGCTCCGCGCTTGGCCGCGGCCGCAATGGCCGCCTACCGGGGCGCACCGGTTCGAGCATATGTCAGCCCTCCCCCATCAAGGGGGAGGGCCTTCAGCGTCTCATGAATTTGTCTGCCGCGACAGACCGATACAAGGCAGGTATGCTATGCGCATGAGACCTGTCGTGCTCCTCCTCCTTCTGCTGGCGTCGGCGTCACCCGCGGCGGCGCAGAGCATCATTCATCACGACGCCAAGCTGCGGCTCGATCCGCAGACGCGCAGCGTGCAGGTGACCGATCGACTGCGGGTCGAGAACCTTACGGCGCTGGCCTTCCCGCTCGGCGGCGCGGCACCGGCACGAATCCAGTCGGTAACGGTCGATGACCATCCGGCCGAACTGCGCGGCGATGGCGGCATGTGGCGGCTGACCCTGGGCGAGGGCAAATGGCATGACGTGGCGCTGAGCTACACCCTGACCCTGCGGCCATTCCCCAAGGAGCCCACCGGCCGCGATGGCGACCATGCAGCGGCCGGGACGGAGGGCGTCTATCTGCCGTCCGGGGCCGGCTGGCTGGTCGACTCGGCGGAGCAGCACACGTATCGCCTGACCGTCGAGGTGCCCGAGCCCTATGTGGCGGTGGCCACCGGCCAACTGGTGGCCGAAGATCGCGCCGACAACAGCTACCGCGCCGTGTTCACCGCCGAGCGCCCCGGCGAGGCGCCTTCGGTGTTCGCCGGCCGGTATACCGTCACCGAGCGCATGCACGGGCCGTTGCGGCTGCGCACCTATTTCGATGCCGGGCTCGACGACGCGCTGGCGGCCGACACTCTGACCGTCACCGCCCAGGCCATCGACACTTTCAGCAAACGCATCGGCCCCTATCCTTATCAGGGCTTCGCCATCGTCGCGGCGCCGCTGCCGGTCGGCCTCGGCTTTCCCGGCCTGACCTATGTGGGCAGCCGGGTGTTGCCGCTGCCGTTCATGCGCAGCCAATCCCTGCCGCATGAAATCCTGCACAACTGGTGGGGCAACGGCCTGGTGCCCGACTACGACACCGGCAATTGGGCCGAGGGGCTGACCACCTTCATGGCCGATTACGGTCTGGCCGATGCCGAGACGCAACGCCGCATGCGGCTGGACTGGCTGCGCGATTTCGCCGCCTTGCCGGTCGAGCGGGATCAGGCGTTGACCGCCTTCCGCTTCAAGGAACACGCCGCCGCCCAGGTGATCGGCTACAACAAGGCCGCGTTCTTTTTCGTCATGCTCCAGGACGAGCTGGGGCCCGACGCCTTCACCGCCGGGTTGCGCATGTTCTGGGACCGCCACAAATTCGGCAAGGCCGGCTGGCACGACCTGCGCCGCGCTTTCGAAGCCAGTTCTGGCCGTGATCTGGTGACCTTCTTCGCTCAGTGGCTGGAGCGGCCGGGGGCGCCGACCGTGCGGTTGGACAAGGCGCGCGCCGTACTGCGCTCGCTGGATTGGCAAGTGCGGCTGGAGGCGTCCCAGGAGGGCGATACCTACGACCTGACGATCCCCGTCACCGTCGAGACCGAGTCCGGTCATGAACAGGCGCGGGTGCGCATGGACGGCGCGGCACTGGCCGCCGGCGTTCCGGTCTCGTCCAAGCCGCTGGCGGTGGCGTTCGATCCCGAATACCGCCTGTTCCGTCATCTGCTGCCCGGCGAGTCGCCGGTCTCGTTGCGCGACGTCACCCTGGCGCAGGCGCCAACCCTGGTGATCGCCGCCGAGGGCGAGGCCGCCGCCGTCGCCCGACACCTCGCCGACCGCCTGATCGAAACCGGCCCGCGGTCGCGCCCGCTGGCCGAAGCGGTGACCCAGCCGGGGGCGGTGCTGCTGATCGGCACCACCGACTCGGTCGCCGCCGCCCTGACCAGCCTGCTGCCGTCCGGCCCGCCCGCCGGACTGCCGACGGGCGGCTCGGCGACCGCCTGGGCGGCTGAACGGCCGCAGGGGGGAACCCTGATGGTGGTGGCTGCCCGCGACGCCGATGCGCTGGCCGCCTTGTCCCGCCCGCTGCCGCACTATGGCCGCGATAGCTGGCTGACCTTCGACGGCGCCAGACTGTTGCAGCGCGGCCGCTGGCCGGTCAAGGATAGCCCGTTGCGCCGTTCCCTGGAGACCACCAAACCATGAGTACCTCGTTCTGGATGACCACCGTCTGGCTCGGCGCCGCCGTGTTCATCCTGTTCCTGCCGTACATCCTGTCCACCTGGACCGGCTTCGCCATCGCCCTGGGACTGTCGGTCCTGGCGATCTGGAAGGCGTTTGCGCCGAAACGGGCCAAGGGGAAGGATGGGGAGAGCAAATCGGTCGGACAATAAACAGCCGCGGTTCAAAACCCCTTGGCGACGGCGGGCGGCTGGGTCACCATCATCCCAGCCACAATGCCAACGAAAGCGCAGCGGTTCTTTCCCGCCGCTGCCCAACAGGGGGAATCCGGAATGTACAAAGATATCCTGGTGCAACTGGATTCCGGGGAGCGAGCCGCCGAGCGGCTCCGCCTGGGTATTGATCTGGCCCGACGGTTCGGCGCCCGGCTCACCGGTCTGTTCGCGCAGTTGGACCGCAGCGCGCCCAGCATCGTCGCGCGCCGCGGCTCGGACCATTACCTGCAAGCCGCCGCCGAGGCCGAAGCCGCCTTCCGCGCCGCCACCGATCCGGCCGGCATCGCCACCGAATGGCGCAGGCTGCCGTTCGGCGAGCACAATTTCGTCATCCGGGAAACCGTGATCTGCGCCCGCTATTCCGACCTGACCATTGTCGGCCAATACGATGCCGAACGGGCGCGCCATCTGGTGCCCGATGATCTGAACGAACAGTTGATCCTGGAGTGCGGCGGCCCGGTGCTGATCGTCCCCCATGCCGGCAATTTCGCCACCGTCGGCGAGCGGGTCCAGATCGCCTGGAACGGCAGCCGCGAGGCGGCCCGCGCCGTCCGCGACGCCATGCCGTTCCTGACAGGCGCCAAGGAAGTGCGCGTTCTGGCACTGCACAGCCGCGAACAGGCCATCGAGGATATGGACCTGCCCCGCGTCAACATCACCGACCGCCTCGCGGTGCAGGGCATCACCGCCCGCTACGAAGTGCTGAAGCCCGAGGGCATCGGCGTCATGGACCTGATCCTGTCGCGCGGAGCCGACGAAGGCTCGGACATGATCGTGATGGGAGCGCACGGCGACTACGGCTTTCCCTATCTGCACCGCGGTTCCGGCACCCGCCACATCCTGCGCAACATGACCATGCCGGTGCTGCTGGCGCATTAGCTTAGATGGGCTGCCGCCCATACCTGCCTGGAGCGATGCTCCAGACCTCCTTATGATTTATCTTGGAAAAGAAGGGGCTCGGGGGATGTCATCCCCGAGCGGGTGTGGGCGGCAGCCCACGCGGAGCCGCCCCCCTCAGTACAGCCCGCCCATGGCCGGGGCCGGGGCCGCTCTGACCGGGGTGACCGGGCCACCGCCGACCGTGGTCGGGGCGTTCTCGAAATAGCCGGGGGGTTGGGCGGTGGCGGCGGTGGTGTCCTCGCTGCCGAGGATCGGGGCATGGCCGGCAACCGGCAGGGAGTCGGCCTTGAAGGCTTCCAGGATCGCGCCCTTCTGGCCCGGCTCGGCCGGCTGGCCGGAGTCGTGGTCGATGCGCACCAGACGGATGCCGCGGGGCATGCGGAACGGCATGGCCGGGGTATCGGCCAGCGCCTCGGCCATGAAATCGCGGAAGATCGGCGCAGCGATGGAGCCGCCGGTTTCGTGACCTCCCAGGGTCTGCGGCTCGTCGAAGCCGACGAACACCGCGGCCACCATGTCGGGCGAGAAGCCGACGAACCATGTGTCGAAGGCGTCGTTCGACGTGCCGGTCTTGCCGGCCATCGGCCGGTTCAACGAGGCGACGACGCGGGCCGTCCCGCGTTCGACCACGCCCTGCATGATCGAGATCATCTGATAGACGCTGGTGGGCTCGGCCAGCTGCTGGCGCGGATCGGGCAGGCTGGGCATGTCCTGGTTGGTATAGGCGGCCTGGGCGCAGGCGTCGCAGGCGCGGGTATCGTGGCGGTAGATGGTCTTGCCGTGACGATCCTGGATGCGGTCGATCAGCGTCGGCGTGATCTTCTTGCCGCCGTTGGCGATCTGGCCATAGGCCGTGGCCATGCGCAACGGGGTGGTCTCACCGGCGCCCAGCGCCATGGCCAGCACCCGCGGCAATTTGTCGACCACGCCGAAACGCTCGGCATAGGACGACACCGTATCCATGCCGATGGCCTGGGCCAGACGCACGGTCATCAGGTTGCGCGATTTCTCGATGCCGATGCGCAAGGTGGTCGCACCCAGATAATCGCCGGAATAGTTCTGCGGCCGCCACTTGGGCAGGCCGGGCCCCTGGTCCAGTTCCATCGGCGCGTCCATGATCAGGCTGGCCGGAGTAAAGCCGTTTTCCAGCGCCGACAGATAGACGAAGGGTTTGAACGATGACCCCGGCTGACGCCATGCCTGGCTGGCGCGGTTGAATTCGCTGCGCTCACGGGCATAGCCGCCGACCATGGCCAGCACCCGCCCGGTATGCGGGTCCATCGCCACCAGGGCGCCCTCGACCGCCGGAATCTGGCGCAGCGCGAAGTTCGGTGCGCCGCCCTCCTCGGTGCCCAGGGCCTCGACCGCCACCACGTCGCCCTTCTTGAGCACGTCGCCCGGCTTTTTCGGGACCGCGCCGACGCGCTGGCCTTCCATCCACGGCCGCGCCCATTTCATTTCGGTCCACGGGATACGGCCGCGCGTGCCGTCGGCGAAGCCGATCTCCACGCCGGTATCACCGATGCCCAGCACCGCCGCCAGACGCCATTGCCCCAGGCCGGGCGGCGACGCAATCGCCGTCAGGCGGGCCGCCCAGTCGTTGCCGACATCGAAATGGTTGATCGGACCGCGCCAGCCGTGGCGCTGGTCATAGGCCAGCAGGCCCTTGCGCAGCACGCGGTTGGCGATCAACTGAAGCTTGGGATCGAGGGTCGAGCGCACCACCAGACCGCCCTTGTACAGGGCTTCCTCGCCGTATTTGGCGGCCAGTTCGCGGCGAATGTCCTCGGCGAAATAGTCGCCGCCGGCCACCACCTGGCTTTCGTCCCGCTGGCGCACCGCCAGCGGCTCGCGGATCGACCGTTCATACTGGTCGGCGGTGATGTGACCGTCTTCCATCATGCGGCCGAGCACCCAGTTGCGCCGTTCGACGGCATCCTTGTGGCGGCGGAACGGATGGTAGTTGTTCGGCGCCTTGGGCAGCGCCGCCAGATAGGCGCATTCGGCCAGGGTCAGCTCGTCCAGGCTCTTGCTGAAATAGTTGGTGGCCGCCGCGGCAACGCCATAGGCGCTGAAGCCCAGATAAATCTGGTTGAGGTAAAGTTCCAGGATATGCCGCTTGGTGAAGGCCTTTTCGATGCGGAAGGCGAGGATGGCCTCCTTGACCTTGCGCTCGTAGGAGACTTCGTTGGTCAGCAGAAAATTCTTGGCCACCTGCTGGGTGATGGTCGACGCCCCCTCGGGCCGGCGCTCGACACCCTTGGCCTTGTTGCCCAGGTTGGAGACGATGGCCCGGGTGACGCCCATGAAATCGACGCCCGGATGGTCATAGAAATGCTTGTCCTCAGCGGCAAGGAAGGCGTTGACCACCTTGTCGGGCACCACGTCGACGGGCACGAAGGTGCGCTTCTCGACCGCGTATTCGGCGGCAAGGCGGCCGTCGCCGGCATAGACTCGAGTCGTAATCGGCGGCTCGTAGTGAGCCAGTTGCTGGTAGTCCGGCAGATCACGGCCGAAATGCCAGAAGGCGCCAAGAATGGCCGCGAAGCCAAGGATGACGAGCAGCAGCGCGGTGCTGACCAGAAGCGTTATCAAGCGAAACATCGGTGCGTGGCGATCCGTCCGTTCTCTCCAGCAGGCGTCAGGCTAGCGGGAGAATGTGGCGTTGCTATGGCCGCTGCGCCTTTTGGATGTTCAGAAAATACCGATCGATGGAGCGGGCCAATGCGTCGGCGAGTTTGGCCCGGTATTCCGCTGTGCGCAACATCTGCTCTTCCCGCTCGTTCGACAAATAGCCCAGTTCGATCAGCACCGATGGCACGTCGGGCGCCTTCAGCACCGCGAATCCGGCGAAGCGGTGGGTGTTTCGCAGCAATTTGGTATAGCGGGCGATTTCGTCAACCATGTCGGCGGCAAAGCCGGCCGACAGGTTCATGGTCTCGCGCTGGGCCAGATCAATCAGGATATTGGTGACCTCGGGAGACTCGTGGGTCAGGTCGAGGCCGGCGATCATGTCGGCCTTGTTTTCGCTGTCGGCCAGCGCCTGGGCCTCTTTGTCCGACGCCTTTTCAGACAGGGTGTAGACCGACAGGCCGCTGATATTGGGATCGGCGATGACATTGGCGTGCAGCGAAATGAACAGCTCGCCACCGACCGCCCGCGCCTTGGCGACACGGTCGCGCAACGGCAGGAAAATGTCCTTGTCGCGGGTCAGCACCACCTGATAGCGGCCATAGCGCTCCAGCGCCTGCTTAAGCTGCTTGGCCGTGGTCAGGGTCAGGGTCTTTTCGTACATGCCGGTGACACTGATGGCGCCCGGATCGACACCGCCATGGCCGGGATCAATCACCACCACCGGGCGACGGCCGCTGGCGCGCTTGTCGGGCGCGGACGGAACCGGCAGCGACACGGCCTGGCGCGGCGGCTGCGGGGCTTGCAGCACCACCGGCGGCTCGGGCGCCGGCTGCGGCTGAACGGCGGCGGGCGGTGTGGACGGCGAGGTCATCGCCACCGGTTCGGCCCCGGCTTCCGGCGGCGTGCCCTGGCGCGACATGAAGGCGGCATGGGTGACCGGTTGCAGATCGAGCACGAACCGCCAGCTTGCACCGTCGCGCGGCGCGATGACGAAGGCCTCCTTGATACCGGCCGGGCCGGTCAGGTCGATGACGATCCGCGCATTGCCCGGCCGGAACATGCCGTGGCGGAAGCTCATGATGTAGCCGATCGGCTTGGGCATGGCCACATCGGGGGCGACCCAGTCGACATCCGGCAGATCGACGATGACCCGGTAGGGATTGGCCAGGGTGAAGACGCGGAAATTGACCGACCGGTTAAGGTCGAGTACGAAGCGGGTGGTTTCCCCGTGATTGCCGGCGCGCACGCCACTGACGGTGACTTTGCCGCTGCCGCCGGCGGCATTGGTGGCGGCCGGCGCCGTGCCAGTCAGCCCGAGCATCAGGCAGGCCAGCAGCCCCACAAATCCGCACAGTCGTCCGAAAGGGTTGCCCATAGCGCCCGGTTCCCGGAAATTCACTTGTCCTTTATAGCCCCGATCCAACATCAAGATCAACCTAAAAGCCATTGATTTCGAACAGAGATATCAAATGTGGCAAAGACTGCGGCGGATGGTTTGCCGACAACAGGTTGGGCCATCCGAGCGGTCGGCCAAGCCGGGCGGATGGCCGCATCTCCCCTGCCCTCCGATGGACAACCGTAAACATCGACGTTGTCAGACGCCCCTTTCTGCCGCTATTTTGTCAGCGCGATCGTGGAGTCGGCGGGAATCACCCCCCAGGCCGCGCGGCGCGCCCCACCCGTCGGATCAGGCACAGACCTCCCCCCGGCCGTTGCGTGGCGCGCATGCGCTGGTTACCGCCAGGATCGTTCCGTAATCGCCTTTTTTCAGTGCCGGGTGTGGAGCCCACTCTTTCCGCCATGACGACGCTTCTCAAGCACGAGACATCTTCCGCGGATCAGAGCGCCGGCGCCCTCGGCTACGCCACATCCTATTGCTGCCCGGCCGCGCCAAGGATGCGCCAGCCGGCAGCGTCACGGAGTTTCGCAGTTAATGGCCAAGCACATGCTCATAGACGCCACCCACCCGGAGGAAACCCGGGTGGTCGTGGTCAACGGTACGAGGCTGGAAGAACTTGACGTCGAGACATCGACGAAGCAGCAGCTCAAAGGCAATATCTATCTCGCCAAGGTAGTCCGGGTCGAGCCGTCCTTGCAGGCCGCCTTCGTCGAATACGGCGGCAACCGTCACGGCTTCCTGGCGTTCAGTGAAATCCACCCGGACTACTACCAGATCCCGGTCGCCGATCGGCAGCGCCTGATGGCCGAAGAGCGGGCGGTCTTCAATCGCTCGCACGAAAGCGACAATGGCGGCAACAGCGGCGGCGGCGATCACGGCGAAGCCTCCGGTGACGCGCAAACCGGCGAGACGACAACCGCCGAGGCGACAACCGCCGAAGCGGGCGAAAGCGTCGACGTGGTCGGCGGCGACGACGACGACATGGAACGCCGCCGGCCCCGGCCGTTGCGCAGCTACAAGATTCAGGACGTCATCAAGCGCCGTCAGATCATCCTGGTCCAGGTGGTCAAGGAAGAGCGCGGCAACAAAGGCGCGGCGCTGACCACCTACCTGTCGCTGGCCGGCCGCTACTGCGTGCTGATGCCCAACACCGCGCGCGGCGGCGGTGTATCGCGCAAGATCATCAACGCGGTCGACCGCAAGCGCCTGAAGACCATCGCCAGCGAGCTGGAGATCCCCGACGGCATGGCGGTGATCGTGCGCACCGCCGGTTCGGAGCGCACCAAGGCCGAAATCAAGCGCGACTACGAATACCTGCTGCGGCTGTGGGACAATATCCGCGAGCTGACCCTGAAATCGACGGCTCCGGCGCTGACCTATGAGGAAGCCAACCTCATCAAGCGCGCCATCCGCGACCTGTATACGCGCGACATCGAAGACATCCTGGTCGATGGCGAGGAAGGCTATCGCGCCGCCAAGGACTTCATGCGCATGCTCACGCCGAGCCATGCCAAGCGGGTCCAGCCCTACCGCGATCCGACCATGCCGCTGTTCTACCGCTTCCAGATCGAAAACCAACTGGATGCCATGCACAGCCCGGTGGTTCAGCTTAAAAGCGGCGGCTACATCGTCATCAACCAGACCGAGGCACTGGTCGCCATCGACGTCAACTCGGGCCGCGCCACCAAGGAGCGCCATATCGAGGAAACGGCGCTGAAGACCAATCTGGAAGCCTCCGACGAAATCGCCCGCCAACTGCGCCTGCGCGATCTGGCCGGCCTGATCGTCATCGACTTCATCGACATGGAAGAGAACCGCAACAACCATTCGGTGGAGCGGCGCCTCAAGGAAGCGATGAAGAACGACCGCGCCCGCATCCAGCTCGGCCGCATCAGTCCGTTCGGCCTGCTGGAGCTGTCGCGCCAGCGCCTGCGCCCCAGCTTGCAGGAAACCACCTTCCAGCCGTGCCAGCATTGCGGCGGTACCGGTCAGGTGCGTTCGGTGGAATCGGCCGCCGTCTATGTGCTGCGGGCCATTGAGGAAGAGGGCATCCGCCGCCGGTCGAGCGAGATCACCGTCACGGTGCCGACCGCGGTGGCGCTGTACATTCTCAACCAGAAGCGTTCCGCCCTGGCCGAGATCGAGACCACCTATAATTTCCGGGTGCTGCTGACCGGCGACGACTCGCTGATCCCGCCGGCCTACCGCATGGATCGCGTGCGCGCCGAGGTGCGGCCGGACGAGGGCCCGCGGGTCGAGTTCCAGCCCATCCCCTCCATGGTCGGCATTGCCGCCTCCGACGACGAGCCCGACGAGGACGAGGTCGAAGAAGAGGCCATCGAGGAAGTGGTCGAGCGGACCGAGGAGGTCGAGGAGGCCGTGGCCGAGGCTCCGCGCCCCAGCGAAAGCTCGGGCGGCGAAGACCAGCCGCGCCGCAAGCGTCGTCGGCGCAAGCGTCGCGGCCGGCGTGGTGACGAGGCTCCGCTGGTTGCCGGCCAGACCGCCGACGAGGCCGGTGGCGAGGAGAGCGACTCCGAAGACGGCGAAGGCGAAGGCGAAGAGGGTGAGGCCGAAGAGGCCGGTGTCGACGAGGTCGGCGCCGAGGAGTCCTCGGCCGAAGGGTCCGCCGACGGTTCCGCCGATGGTACGGGTGAGCAGCCGCGCAAGCGGCGCCGCGGCAAGCGTGGCGGTCGTCGCAGGCGTCGTGATGGCGCCGAGGGCGACGTCGAGGCGGGTGACGTCGAAGACATTGGTGGAGGTGATGCCGGCGAGCGCCAGGACATCGCCATCGCCGAGCCGACCCCGGAAGAGCCGGTTGCCGCGGCAACCGTCGAGGTGGCCGAAGCGCTCGCCGAAGCGTCTGCCGGCGACGTGATCACCGCGGAGGCGCCGGCCGTCGACGTGGTCGTCGAGGCGGCTCCGGCCGTTGAACCGGTCACGGAAGTGGTCGCCGAGGAGGCGCCGGCCAAAAAGCCGCGCCCCCGCCGCAAGACCAAGGCGGAAGCCGCCGCGGAAGCGGCTCCCGTCGAACCGGTGACCGAAGCCGCCCCGGCCAGAAAGCCGCGCAGCCGCAAGGCCGCCGCGACCACCGAAGTCGTCGAAAAGCCCGCCAAGGCACCCAAGGCCGCCAAATCGGCCAAGGAGCCTAAGCCGGCCAAGGAGCCCAAGCCCGCCAAGGAGCCCAAGGCTCCGGCAGTCCGGCGCCGCAAGAAGGCCGATGAGGTGATCGAGCCGGCTGAAGTGCCGGCCGCAGAGGTCGCCCCGGCGCCCGAGGTTGCCCCGACGCCTGAGGTTGCACTACCCGAGCCCTTTCGTCCTGACGAAGCGGCCACGGCCGAACCGGCAGCGAATGCCGAAACCGCGGCTGAAGCACCGCCGCCGTCCACTCCGGTGATCACCGCCCTGCCCGACAACGCCCAGCCGCGCCGCGGCTGGTGGCGCCGCTAAGGCAAGGATCGGAGGTAACCGAATCGCTTACCCGCCATGCCTGGGGGCCACCCCGGGCATGGCGGATCTGTTTCAGGGCCGCCCATAGGCCCTCGCCGGGCGCGCTCCGCGCTTGGCCGCCGCCTCAACGGCGGCTGGAGCATTTTCCAACCTGATCGGAAAACGCTCTCATCCTGACGCCTGTGGCAAGATGCCGGCGCCCCCTGATCTTTCGTTTAAAACCCAATGTATAACTTGCCTGAAACCGGACAGACGCAGAGATGACGTCATTCTTGCCGGGGGGCGAACCGGTTTTTGCGCTGGCGTTACAACGTCTGGATAACTGTTGGGGGCCGCGATTTGCAGTGATACTCATGTTGGGGACAGCGAAGGACTTCCGTCTGACGACAACAAGGGGGTTGGCATGAAGCGTATCATCCGTTGGGAGCCGGTCATGGCCACGGGCGTCCACTTCATGGACGAGGAGCATCACCAACTGATCGACGAGGTCGCCGCACTCGAGGCGGCCTTTGCTGCCAGCGACCTCATTATGGTCGGCCGGGTCTTCCAGTCCATCCTGGACCATACCGAAAGCCATTTCGCCAATGAGGAACTGGCCATGCGCCAGCATCGGTGCGCCGAGCGCGACTATGTCGAACATAAGCAGGAACACGACGAGTTCCTGCGGCAGCTACGCTTTTTCCATGCGCGCCTGGGCAAATGCGGCGTCAACCTGCATCGTGACATCATCGAATTCGTGTCAGCCTGGATGGTCGCCCATATGCTGGGCCAGGACCGCAAGATTGGCCTGCACATGGCGATGCGCGCAGCGTGACGGCTGGGGCAACGGCTCAGGCTGAAGCTCTAAAACGCCCTCGCCGGGCGCGCTCCGCGCTTGGCCGCCGCCTCAACGGCGGCTGGAGCGTTTTCCAACCTGATCGGAAAACGCCCTAATCCGCCGGTTCCTCGATACCGTACAGGACATCAAGATACTGCTGCATCTCACATAAGCAGGTGAGCAGGCTTCCGGTCACCTGCGGCGTATGGGCGATCACGCCCCGCTGCAAGCCTTCCACCATCAGGCGCAAAGCGGTCAGCGGCTGCTGAAACTGATGAACGAAGTCGTCCTGGCCCGCTCGATGCACGGCACATCCTTTCCCGTCACATCCAAGAAACGTCACCGTCATACCATCGTCGGGCCTGCCTTGTTAATCGTCAATAAGGCGGAGACGGCGCCTCCATTTCGATGCCGGATTGTATTCCTTTTTCCAACCCTTCCAACGCCAGACCAAGCAGCGCCTCGCCTTCCCTCACCAGATCGAAGGCGCCATTCGACAGGCTCCAGCGCAAGGCGGTGCCTTGCACCAGGGCGATCAGCAGATTGGCGGCAGCCTCGGGCGAGACGTCGGCGCGGACCACGCCGGCGCCCTGTCCGTCGCGCAGAATGCCGGCCAGGGTTTTGCGGAACTCCCCCATGACTCCCAGCAGCCCGGCCCGCAGACCCGCCTGAGCGTGCAATTCGCGCGACAGCAGCACCGCCGGCAACGCCGGAATGGCGGTGATGAACAGGAACTGAGCGGCCACGACCGCACGCAACCGCCCGGCCGGATCGTCGACCTCCCGCTGAGCCTCGGCCCAGCGGGCCGTGACCCGCTCGCGCAGCCAGGCGACAACCGCCGTCCAGATGTCCTGTTTGCGCGAAAAATGGCGGAAAATGGCGGCCTGGGTGACGCCCACCCGGTTGGCGATGGCGTCGGTGGTGATGCCCTCGGGCCCGACCTCCGACGCCAGTTGCAAGGTCACCGCGATGATTTCATCGCGTCGTTCCTCGGCACTCTTACGCTGGCGCATGGGTCATCTCTTCCAGCACGCCATCGCGCAGCACCGCCATGCGGTCGAATCGGCCGTAGATCTTTTCGTCATGACTGACCACGGCGATGGCCGCGCCCTGATCCCGCGCTACCCGGCCCAACAGGTCGATAACACTGAGGGCCCGCTGCGAATCGAGGGCGGCAGTGGGTTCGTCGGCCAGGATGATGCGGGGCCGGTTGGCCAGCGCCCGGGCGATCGCCACCCGCTGCGCCTGTCCGCCGGACAACTGCGCCGGCATGGCGTTCCGGCGGTCGGCAACCCCCAGATAGTCCAGCAATTCCAGTGCCCTGGCCCGTGCCGCCGCCGGCTTCCAGCCGGCCAGATCCAGCACCACCAGCACGTTTTCCAGCACGTTCAGGAATGGGATCAGATTGTGGAACTGAAAGATGAAGCCGATCTTGTCCAGCCGCAGCCGCCGCAGGTCGCGGCACAGCCAGCGACCGTCATAGACCACGTCACCGTCCAGGCTCAGCCAGCCCGAGGACGGCTCGACGATGGCGCCGATGACGTTCAACAAGGAACTTTTTCCTGATCCGCTCGGCCCCAGCAGGCCGGTCACCTGACCCGGCTCCAATGAGAGCGACACATCCCGCAAGGCATCGACGCGGGTCTCATCTTTACCGAAATGTTTCGATACACTACGAAGTTCGACCAATGCCGTCATGTCAGCCTCCCAGCGCCTGAGCCGGCTCGACGCGCAATGCCAGCCGCACCCCCATCAAACTCGCGAGCAGGCAGGCGAGAACCACCACGCCGGCGAGTGCCGCCGCATCCTCCGGCAACAGCACGACTCGGCGGGGAAACTTGTCGGCGACCGAAGAGATCAGCGTTGCGCCAAGCCCGAAGCCGATCAGCCCCAACGCCACCGCCTGTTGCAGGATCAGCCCGACGATCGTGCGGTCCGGGGCACCGATCAGCTTCAGCGTGGCAATTTCACGAATCTTGTCCATGGTCATGGTGTAGACGATCAGCGAGATGACCACGGTGGAGACGGTCAGCAACGTCACGGTGAACAGGCCGATCTGCTTGCGGGCTTTGTCGACCACCGCGGTCAGCAACAGATCTTCCTGCTCCGCCTGGGTCAGGGCCGACAGATGTTTCCAGCGCTCCACTGCCTGTTTGACCAGAGTGGCATCGGCACCGGGGATCAGGCGGGCGACCACCGCGTTGACGGTGTTGCTGCTGTCGACCAGCCCGCGGGATGCCTGGGCCCGCGCCGCCGCGCCCTGGAGCTGGAATTGCAGGCTCTGGGCATCGGCCAGGGTCATGTAGGCGACCGCATTGCCGCCGCTGTCTACCTGCCCCTGGGTCAGGCCGACCACGGTATAAGTATCGCGGCCGAGAGGCACCATCTCACCCAGCCGCAGGCCGGTGCGCTGATCGACCACCAGCTCGAAATGGGCGCGGGCGATGGTCCGCCCCGCCACCACTCGCGCCGGCCCGCCCAGGCGGCCGATTTCGTAACCGACCACGTTGAGCCGTACCGACTGGCTGCCGCGTGCCAGCTCGACCGTCTGATAGGTGACTGCCCCGGCCTCGGCGATGCCGGCCAGCCGCGCCACCGCTTCCCGGGTATCCGAGGGAATGCGCGAGGCCTCGGCGAACGGGCCGTGGCGAGAGCTTTCCACCACCCATAATTCGGCTCCGGGGGCGCGCACCAGCACTTGGGCGTCATCGACGAGGCCGCGATAGATGCCGATCATCGACAGCACGACGCCCAGCAGCAGCCCGAGTCCCAGGCAGGTCAGCACGAAGCGGCCGAGATGGTGGCGGATGTCGCGGAGGGCGAGATTCATGACCCACCTCCGGCGGCGACCACGCGCCGGCCTTCGCTGACTTCGGCGGCACTGCGGACCACGGCCTCTTCGGCCTTCAGACCCTCGACGATCTCGATACGGCCGTCGGCGAACAGACGCCCCAGGCGCACCGCGCGGCGCTGCACGGTGCCGCTGTCGACCACCCAGACACTGCCCTGCGCTCCCTGGCGCCGCTCCAGCGCCGTGGCCGGCAGCATCGGGCCGGTGGCGCCGCGCTCCACCGAAATCAGCACCTCGGCCTGTTCGCCGAGATGGAACGGCTCCGGCACGCGCTCAAAGGCGATGTCGACGATGCGTTCCTCGGCAACCCGGTCGTTTTCCACCTCGATGCGGGTGATGCGGCCCGGCAGCGCTTCACCCGGACGCGAGCGCAGGGTGATCGCCGCGCTCTGGCCGAGCTTCAGCCCGCCGGCCAGGCTTTCATCCACATAGGCCCGCACCCATACGCTGGACGCATCCACCAGGGTCAGCACCGCCGTCCCCGGCGCCAGCACGCTGCCCAATTCCCGGCTCCGCTCGACCACCACCGCGTCAAACGGCGCGGTCAGGCTCATCTTGGCCAGCGACTCGGATTCGAGCCGGCGTTGCGCGTCGCTGGAGCGCTGAGCCGCCCGCGCCGCATCCAGATCCCGTTCCGCCACGGTGACATCGGCGGCGGCAACCCGCGCCTCGGCTTCGGCATCCTCGGCCGTCTCGCGCGATACCGTGCCGCCGCTCACCAGGGCCTGACGGCGGCGATTGACGCTGGTCTTCTGAGCGAACAGGGCGCGCTGTCGTTCGACTCGCGCCTCCGCCTGGGAAACGGCCGCCTGCGACTGCGCCAGTTGCGCCTCGGCCCGCAACAGCCGCGCCTGCTGTTCGGCGGTGTGCAGCCGGGCCAGCACCGCCCCCGCCGCCACCCGATCGCCCTGGTCGGCGATCAGTTCCACCAGGGTTCCGGTAGCCTCGAAGCCGATCCTGGTCAGGCGGCGGGCTTCCACCGTGCCCAGCCCGTAGATCTGCACCGCATGGGCCGGTTCAGCCCGCACCACCGACACGGTCAGCGGCTGGGATTTCTGATGCCACACCGCCCCGCCACCGGCCAGGGCGGCGACGAGCACGACGGACAGAAGCAAGGGACGTGGGAGCATGGCGGGCGCCTCGTGAGTATGTACTCACTAACTTAACGCCGAGCGCCGCGACGGTCAAGCGGAGGCCGACACACCCCGCTGCGGTTGAAACAGGATTGCCAGATCAGCGAAACCGCGATAGGCACTGTGTGAACCCGATCAACCGGAAGCCCGACACCCATGATCCGACATATCGTCCTGTTCAGCGCCAAAGAGTCGAAGGATATCGAGACCATGCGACAGGCTCTCGCGCGGCTGGCGGACATCCCCCATGCCATCCGCCTGGAGGTCCATCACAATTCGAAACGGGACGCCCTGTCCAGCGAGGCCGATCTGGTGCTCTACGGCGAGTTCGACAGTTACGAGGCGCTGGACGCCTACAAGGCGGACCCGCGCTACCAGACGGCGATCGCCGTGGTTCGCCCGTTGCGGGATATGCGGGTCGCCGTCGACTATGTTGTTGACTGATATCGGCGAGCGGAATGTTTGACACATGCTCGAACTGGTGCGCCGGTAAGCGGCCATTGAGGCCGCGGCCAAGCGCGGAGCGCGCCCGGCGAGGGCATGGATGAGCCTTCAGGCTCATCGGTAAGTGCTGGCACCGACCGGGCTTGGCGTGCTCTAACTGACGCCGTATTGCCGGGGGCAGCGCTGAAACGCATGTGCCCCCAGCCAAGCCGATCGGATGTCATGAGCAAACCGCCAAAAAAGCCCAACTCGGCCAAGAAGCCCGCCGCCAGACCGGCCAAGCCGGCCGGCAAGTTCCCGACCGTCTCGAAATCGGCCGGCAAGCCCGCGCCTGCCGCACCCACGCATCGCTCCGCCGCGCCGAAGCCGGTGCCCGCCGGCACTCTCCGCGTCGGTCTGGTCACCACCCTGGGCAATCACGACGTGGTGCTCCAGGAACTCACGCAACGCGGCCTGACGACGACAAGTCCGGCGGTGCAGCATCTGCGCGGCCAGACGCTGGTCATGGCGACCCTGCCGCGCGAGCAATGGCGCAAGCTGTTCGAGTTGCGGACCGTCGAGGATGTGTTTCTGATTCTGTACGACTCGCTGCCGATGGCTTCGGCCACCGACCTGACACGCATCGAGCCGGGCCGGCTGAAGCGTCATCTGACGGCAGCGGCGCCGTTCCACCCGGTGGATTTCCGCCGCCGCGTCGACTTCGCGGTGTTCGTCAAGCAGGACGAGGACCGGCAGGTTTATCGCAAGCAGATCGCCGATATCATTACGACCACCGCGCGCACGGTCTATCCCACCTGGCATGTCAAGGAGCCGGCCCAGGTGGAGATATGGGCGTTCTTCGCGCGGGAGAAGCTGACCATCGGCCTGCGCCTGACCGATATCCAGCACCGTCAGCGCACCTGGCGCGGCCAGGAGCGGCCGGGCTCGCTACGCCCGACCTTGGCGGCGAGTCTCGTTGCTCTGGCCGCGTGCCGGCCCGACGACGTGTTCCTCGACCCCATGTGCGGCAGCGGCACCATTCTGATCGAACGGGCCGAGTGGGGTCCGGCGGCGGAGATGATGGCCGGCGACACGGACGAGGCCGCCGTCAGGCTCGCCCGCCAGAATGCCGAACGCGCCGGCCTGACCGTGAAGGCCGCCCGCATCAGCCGCTGGGACGCCACCGACCCGGCCAGCTTCACCGGCCTGACCGGCCGCGTCGACCGCATCGTCTGCAACCTGCCGTTCGGCGTGCAGCATGGCAACGCCGAGGCCATGCCCGCCCTGTATACCGCGCTGCTCAGGACGTGGCGACCGCTGCTGTCGGGCCGCGGCGCCATGATCCTGCTCACCTCGCGCGAGGCCGACCTGCGCCAGGCCGCCGCCGCCGCCGGACTGGAGATCGAAATCGTGCATAAACTGTTCATCCAGGGCATCTGGGCCGACGTCTTCGCACTGGAGGCCGACGAATGACGCCCGATCGGGATCTTGAGCCGCGCCTGCCGATTCCGCGGTCCATCAAGCCGCGCCACGAGCATGGTCAGAACTTCCTGACCCGCGGCTCGGTGCTGGCCCGCGAGGTCGAGTATGCCGGGGTAACCGCCGAGGACCACGTCCTGGAAATCGGCCCCGGCATCGGTCATCTCACCGAGTTGCTGGCGAGCAAAGCCTGGCATGTCACCGCCATCGAACTGGACGAGCAGTTCCGGCCGATCCTCGACGATCTGCGGCGCCGTCACGACAATCTCGATGTGCTGTGGGGCGATGCGGTCAAGCTGGCCTTTCCCGCCTTCACCAAGGTGGTCGCCAACCTGCCCTATTCCGTATCGCTGCCGCTGATCTTCAAGCTGCTGGAGCACGAGTTCACCGCCGGCGTGCTGGTCATTCAGGAACGGCTGGCGCGGCGCCTCGCCGCCAAGCCGGGGCAGCCCGGTTACAGCCGTATCTCAGTGCTGGCCCAGCAGACCGCGACCCTTCAGGTCATGGAGGTGGTCAAGGCCCGCGACTTCCACCCGCCGCCCGAGGTCGACAGCGCCATGCTGCGCCTGCGCCGCCACCGGCCACGCTACACGGTGACCGACCGCGAGTTCTTCCGGCGGTTCCTCGACACGGTGTTCCTGCGCCGCACCCTGCCCTTGCGTCAGGCCCTGCCCGACGTGCCGGCGCGTCTGCTCGCCGGGGCTGGCGACAAGCCGGTCGAGGCCACCGCACCGGAAGACCTGGCCAAACTCGCCAACGCCCTGCACGCCGCTGGCATCGCCATCGCCGAGGTGCCGGACGAAGTCAAGCGCAAGGCCCAGAAGCTGGTGACGCCGACGCGGCGGTGAGGCTGGAAAGATCTGGACCCGTGGTTAGCAAATAACTGCGACATCGAGCCTGACGCCCCGCGGTGTCGAGGCGGCAGCATCGCAGGTAACGCAGATGAACGCAGATATCCACGGATGAACACGGATGCATCCGTCAGAACCGCAGGTCGTCGCTTGAGTGACGATCTGCGGAAGCAAAAGCTTTTTCAAGGTCATCAAGGCATGGAATGTCGAGACAGACTCGGTCACAATGAAAAAATGATCAGGCCGTTCGCAGTTCTTACCTTATCTGCGTTCATCCGTGGGTATCCGTGTTCATCTGCGTTACCTGCGATGCTGCCGCCCCGACACAGCGGGGCATCAGGTTCGATGTCGCAGTTGTTTGCAGTCGCCGCCCCACTTACAGATGCGCTTCCCCCGCCAGCCACCGGTCCATCATCCAGCGGGCGATCGAATCGGGGGTCGGCAGGAACTTATTTTCTCCGTCGAAATCGGCGAGCACCTCGGCCCTGGTGAACCAGCGGGCATCCTCCAGTTCGTGATGATCAATGCACAGATCACCGCCGGCGTAGCGGGCGGTGAAGCCGATCATCAGCGAGCCGGGAAACGGCCAGGGCTGGGAGCCGATGTAGCGGACCGAATCGACCCGCACCCCGGTTTCCTCGTGGACTTCCCGCACCGTCGCCTCCTCGAGCGATTCGCCGGGCTCGACGAAGCCGGCCAGCACCGACCACATGCCGGGTGGCCATTGTGGCTGACGGTGGAGCAGACAGCGATCGCGGTCATGGACCAGTACGATGATCGCCGGATCGGTGCGCGGATAGTGCTCGGCGGCGCAGGAGTCGCAGCGACGGACATGGCCACCGGACTCCGCGCGGGTGAGCGCTCCGCACACGCCGCAGTGGCGGTGCCGGCTGTGCCAATGCAACATTCCCTTCGCGTATGCGAGCAGCGCCGCCTGCTGCACCGGAAGCGCCGACGCCATGGTGCGGAGCGGCATGAACCGCCCGCCCAGGTCGAGATCGGGCCCTTGCTCGGGGTCGCCGGGGCAGGCCGACAGGTCCACCGCCAGCCACGGCGTATCTCCCTCAAGTCCCAGGAACACCTCGGCCTCGGCCAGGGCACGCAGCCGCGTCGCCGCCTCACCGGTCAGCCATACGGCGTGCGGACGATCATCCACCAGCACCTTGCCCTGCCACAGCGGCAGCAGGCGTAGCGCGGAGCCCGCCAGGGCGCGGGACAGAGCGGGGCCGTCGCGGCGCAGGGCGCAGGCGCGGTCAAGAGCAAGATCCATATACAACATGGCATCAAGGTGACATGACCGCCGGGTCGGGGCAAGGGATGGCATGCACCCTACACGGTGGTGTGGGACGAGCGACGCAAGCGGGAAATCTTTTTGCAATGCAAACTGGACGGTCCGGCAGCGACATCCAATATAGCGCTGCCAGATGCGACATTTCGTCGCAGCGGGTAGAAGCCCTCTCCCCAACCGGGTGGGCAGGCCGGCAAGTTGTTCGCTGCGCCGCAACGATGGCACAGCGTTGTATCAAAGTTTGTTCATATACGTTGGACTATATTTCGCTGCGACACCTCCAGTTCAAGCATCATGAATACTGGTAGCTTGGATCGCTTCCAGACGGAGGTCTTACGGCGCCGGAGGCTGCGGTTTGCCTTGTTTGCTTGACACCTCCAAAGGTCTGGTTTACAGGAACGCCACCCGCGCGGGTACGCATCGGGGGGTGTAGCTCAGTTGGTTAGAGCGCCGGCCTGTCACGCCGGAGGTCGCGGGTTCGAGCCCCGTCGCTCCCGCCATGCCCCGAAGACTCGCAAGGGTAACTGTTGTGGGAGGCGTGGCGCTGTCTGTCGGCTCTATCCCAGGTTCATTCGCTGGCCCGATGCCACTCTTTCGTCGTGACATGTGCTAGCTGATGCGGGATGCTGCCGCCCGTGACACGCTGGCGTCCCTGGTCAAGCGCAGCACGGGTAGCTTTAGAAGGGCAGACATGATGGACGCGTTGCTCCTCGAATACCTGCCGATCCTCGTCTTTCTGGCGATCGCGGTGGCCCTTTCCGTGGTCATCCCCGCCTTGTCGTGGATCATCGCCCGGCAAAAGCCGGACGTGGAGAAGGCTTCGGCCTATGAATGCGGCTTCGAAGCGTTCGGCGATGCCCGCACGAAATTCGAGGTGCGGTTCTATCTGGTCTCGATCCTTTTCATCATTTTCGACCTTGAGGTCGCCTTCCTCTTCCCGTGGGCGATATCGTTGGGCTCCATCGGCATCTTCGGATTCTGGTCGATGGTGCTGTTCCTGGCGGTGCTGACCGTCGGCTTCATCTACGAATGGAAGAAGGGGGCTCTGGAATGGGAGTGAACCCAGCCGTGACGACCAATTCCAGCCTTGCCGGCATGCCGATCCCGCCCGGACCCGAGCAGGATAAGATCATCCAGGCGGTGGCCAACGAGCTGAACGAGAAGGGCTATGTGCTGGCCTCCGTCGACTGGCTGGTCAACTGGGCCCGCACCGGCTCCATGTGGCCGATGACCTTCGGTCTGGCCTGCTGCGCCGTCGAGATGATGCACGCCGGCTGCTCGCGCTACGACATGGACCGCTTCGGCGTCGTCTTCCGCCCCAGCCCGCGCCAATCCGATGTGATGATCGTCGCTGGCACGCTGACCAACAAAATGGCCCCGGCTCTGCGCAAGGTCTACGACCAGATGGCCGAGCCGCGCTATGTCATCTCCATGGGCTCCTGCGCCAATGGCGGCGGCTATTACCATTACAGCTACGCCGTGGTGCGCGGCTGCGACCGGATCGTGCCGGTCGACGTCTATGTGCCGGGCTGTCCGCCCTCGGCCGAGGCGCTGATCTACGGCATTCTGCAATTGCAGAAAAAGATCCGCCGCACCGGCACGCTCATGCGCTGAGAGGCTCAAGGAATGACGCAAGCTCTCAAGGATCTCGGCGACTATATCGCCAACGCCCTGCACAACGAAGTGTTGAAGGCCGAGGTGAGCCGTGTTGGCGAGCTGGAGGTCACCGCCCGGGCCGCCACCGTCGTCAAGGTGCTCACCTTTCTGCGCGATGACGCCAACTGCCTGTTCAAGCAGCTTATGGATATCGGCGGCGTCGACTGGCCGCAGGAGGAACATCGCTTCGAAGTGGCCTATCAGATGCTCAGCCTGAAGCACAATCAGCGTGTTCGGGTCAAGGTCTTCACCGACGAGGACACGCCCGTTCCGTCGGTTACCGGCGTGTTCTCCGCCGCCTCCTGGCCCGAGCGCGAGTGCTGGGACATGTACGGCGTGATGTTCTCGGACCACCCGGACCTGCGCCGGCTGCTGACCGACTATGGCTTTGAAGGCCATCCCCTGCGCAAGGACTTCCCGCTGACCGGTTACGTCGAGGTGCGTTATGACGACGAGCAGAAGCGCGTGGTCTACGAGCCGGTCAAGCTGACCCAGGAATTCCGCACGTTCGATTTCCTGTCGCCCTGGGAGGGCCCCCATCCGGTGCTGCCCGGCGACGAGAAGGCGGAGAAGTGACATGGCCGAAACAGCCCTGAATAACTACACGATCAATTTCGGCCCGCAGCACCCGGCTGCGCATGGTGTGCTCCGTCTGATCCTGGAAATGTCCGGCGAGATGATCCAGCGGGCCGATCCGCATGTCGGCCTGCTGCATCGCGGCACCGAAAAGCTGATCGAGCACAAGACCTATATCCAGGCGACGCCTTATTTCGACCGGCTCGACTATGTCGGCACCATGGCCCAGGAGCATGTGTTCGTGCATGCCACCGAGCGGCTGCTGGGCATCGAGATCCCGCGCCGCGCCAAGTACATCCGGGTGATGTTCGACGAAATCAGCCGCATCCTCAACCACATCCTGAACATCTGCGCCTACGTCTTCGACGTCGGCGGCATGACGCCGATGCTGTGGGGCTTCGAGGAACGCGAAATCCTGATGGAGTTCTACGAGCGCGCCTCGGGCGCGCGACTCCATGCCAACTACTACCGTCCGGGCGGCGTCGCCTTCGATCTGCCGGCCGGCCTGCTGGACGACATCGCCGCGTGGTGCGAGACCTTCCCCAAGGTGCTCGACGATATCGAAACCCTGGTCACCGAAAACCGCATCTTCAAGCAGCGCACCGTCGACATCGGTGTGGTGTCGGTGGAACAGGCGCTGGACTGGGGCTTTACCGGTCCCAACCTGCGGGCGTCCGGCCTGGCCTGGGATCTGCGCAAGGCCCAGCCCTACGACGTCTATGACGAGATGGACTTCGACATTCCGATCGGCAAGCACGGCGACGGTTACGACCGGTATCTGGTGCGCATGGTCGAGATGCGCGAGTCGGTCAAGATCATCCAGCAATGCTGCGCCAAGATGCCCGACGGGCCGGTCAAGGTGGAGAACCGCAAGATCGCCCCGCCGCCGCGCGCCGAGATGAAGCGGTCGATGGAAGCGCTGATCCATCACTTCAAGCTGTTCTCCGAGGGCTTCCATGTCCCGGCCGGTTCCACCTATACGGCCATCGAAGCACCCAAGGGTGAGTTTGGCGTCTATCTGATCTCCGACGGCGGCAACAAGCCGTACCGCTGCAAGATCCGGCCGCCGGGCTACTACCACTTGCAGGCCCTGGACATGATGTCGAAAGGCCACATGCTCGCCGACGTGGTCTGCAATATCGGCTCCATTGACATCGTTTTCGGCGAGATCGACCGATGAGCAGCACTCCGCACCAGGCCGTCGTTCAGCCGGCCAGCTTCGCCTTCACGCCCGAGACCGCCGAAAAGGCCAAGACGGTCCTCGCCCGGTATCCGGCCGGCCGCCAGCGTTCCGCCGTCATGCCCCTGCTCGATCTGGCCCAGCGCCAGGAGGGTTGGGTGACTCAGGCGGCTATGGACCATATCGCCGACATGCTCGGCATGGCGCCGATCCGCGTCTATGAGGTGGCGACCTTCTATACCATGTTCAACCTGGCCCCGGTGGGTAAGCACCATGTCCAGGTCTGTACCAATATCTGCTGCCTGCTGCGCGGTTCCGACGACGTGGCCCGCGCCGCGCATGAGGAACTGGGTATCCATTTCGGCGAGACCACCGATGACGGCCAGTTCACCCTGGCGGAAGTCGAGTGCCTGGGCGCCTGCGTCAACGCGCCGATGATGCAGATCAACGACGACTACTATGAAGACCTGGACGCCGCGAGCACAAAGCGCATCCTCGCTGAACTCAAGGCCGGCCGCCAGCCGAAGCCGGGCCCGCAGATCGACCGCATCAATTCCGCGCCTGTGGGGGGACCGACCACCCTGCGCGATCTTCCGCCAAACTGAGGGGGCCGCAGATGCTGAGCGATAAGGACCGCATCTTTACCAACCTCTACGGCATCCACGATTGGAAGCTGGCTGGGGCACGGTCGCGCGGCGACTGGGATGGCACGAAGGAAATTCTGGCCAAGGGCCGTGACTGGGTCATTGAGGAAGTCAAGAATTCGGGCCTGCGCGGCCGTGGCGGCGCCGGTTTCCCGACCGGCCTGAAATGGTCGTTCATGCCCAAGACCATCGACCCGAAGCGGCCGCATTATCTGGTGGTCAATGCCGACGAGGGCGAGCCGGGCACCTGCAAGGACCGCGAGATCATGCGGTTCGATCCGCACAAGCTCATTGAGGGCTGCCTGATCGCCGGTTTCGCCATGGGCGCCCATGCCGCCTATATCTATATCCGCGGCGAATTCATCCGCGAGGCGCAGAACCTGCAAGCGGCCATCGACGAGGCCTATGATGCCGGCCTGATCGGCAAGGATGCCTGCGGTTCCGGCTGGGCCATGGATGTGTTCGTTCATCGCGGCGGCGGCGCCTATGTGTGCGGCGAGGAAACCGCGCTGATTGAAAGCCTGGAAGGCAAAAAGGGCCAACCCCGCCTGAAGCCGCCGTTTCCGGCTGGCGTCGGCCTGTATGGCTGCCCGACCACGGTCAACAACGTCGAGTCGATTTCCGTCGCTCCGACCATCTGCCGCCGTGGCGCCGCGTGGTTCGCCGGCATCGGCCGGGCCAAGAACTCCGGCACCAAGGTGTTCTGCATCTCCGGTCACGTCAACAAGCCGTGCAATGTCGAAGAGGCCATGAGCATTCCGCTCAAGGAGCTGATCGAAAAGCATGCCGGTGGCGTGCGGGGTGGCTGGGACAATCTGATGGGCATCATCCCGGGCGGTTGCTCGGTGCCGGTGCTGCCCAAGGATATCTGCGACACCGTGCTGATGGACTTCGACGCCCTGCGCGAGGTGCGCTCCGGCCTGGGGACCGCGGCGGTCATCGTCATGGACAAGTCGACCGACATCGTCCGCGCCATCACCCGTCTGGCCCGCTTCTACAAGCATGAAAGCTGCGGTCAGTGCACGCCGTGCCGCGAAGGCACCGGCTGGATGTGGCGGATCATGGAGCGGATCGCGGTCGGCAACGCCACCATCGACGAGATTGATCTGGTCGAGCAGGTCAGCCGTCAGGTTGAAGGCCATACCATCTGCGCCCTCGGCGATGCCGCGGCCTGGCCGATCCAGGGTCTGATCCGCCATTTCCGCCCGGAGATGGAACGGCGCATCCTGCAACGCAGCGGCAAGGCGGCTTAGGGGGAGACGACGAGAATGCCCAAGATCACCATTGACGGCAGGGAAGTCGAAGTCGAGGCCGGCCTGACCATCATGCAGGTGGCGGACCAGCTCGGCATCGAGATTCCCCGCTTCTGCTATCACGAGCGTTTGCAGATCGCCGGCAATTGCCGCATGTGTCTGGTTGAAGTCGAGAAAATGCCCAAGCCGGTGGCGTCCTGCGCCATGCCGATCGGCGAGGGCATGGTCATCCGCACCGACACTCCCAACGTCCAGAAGGCGCGCAAGGGGGTGATGGAGTTCCTGCTGATCAATCACCCGCTCGACTGCCCGATCTGCGACCAGGGCGGCGAGTGCGACTTGCAGGACGAGGCTATCGCCTACGGCCACGACCGCGGCCGCTACATCGAGACCAAGCGGGCGGTCAAGGACAAGGACTTCGGTCCGCTGGTCAAGACGGCGATGACCCGCTGCATCCAGTGCACGCGCTGCATCCGCTTCGTCACCGAGATCGCCGGGGTGCCCGAGCTGGGCGCCACCTATCGCGGCGAGAACATGGAAGTCACCACCTATGTGCAGAAAGCGCTGTCGTCGGAGCTGTCCGGCAACATCATCGACCTCTGCCCGGTCGGCGCCCTGACCAGCAAGCCCTACGCCTTCACGACCCGCCCCTGGGAGCTGCGCAAGACCGAGACCATCGACGTTCACGATGCGCTCGGTTCGGCCATCCGCCTGGATGTGCGCGGTGGTGCGGTGATGCGGGTGGTGCCGCGGGTCAATGACGAGATCAACGAGGAATGGCTGGGCGACAAGTCGCGCTTTTCCTATGACGGCCTGAAGCGTCAGCGGCTCGACACCTGCTATGTCCGCCGGAACGGCAAGCTGGAAAAGGCGTCGTGGCAGGAGGCCCTGGCCGCTGTCGCCGCCAAGGCCAAGGATCTGCCGGGATCGAAGATCGCCGCCATCGCCGGTGACATGGCCGATTGCGAGGCCATGCTGGCGCTGAAGGATCTGATGGCGTCGCTGGGCTCGCCCAATATCGACTGCCGCCAGGACGGGGCCAAGCTCGACCCGTCGTCGCGCGCCGGCTATCTGTTCAACTCCACCATCGCCGGCATCGAAGACGCCGACGCGCTGCTGCTGATCGGCACCAATCCGCGCTGGGAAGCCCCGGTGCTGAACGCCCGCATCCGCAAGCGCTACCTGCGCGGCACCTTCCCCATCGCCCTGCTGGGGCCGCAGGTCGACCTGACCTACCGCGCCGAATGGCTGGGCAACGATGCCGCGACGCTGGAGCAGATCGCCGCCGGCACCCATCCGTTCTGTGCGACTTTGGCCGGCGCGGCCAAGCCGATGCTGATCCTCGGTCAGGGCGCTCTGGCCCGGGCCGACGGTGCCGCCATTCTCGGCGCGGCTCGCCGCATCGCCGAGGGCGCCGGTCTGGTCAAGGACGGCTGGAACGGGTTCAACGTCCTGCACACCGCCGCGGCACGAGTCGGCGGCCTCGATCTGGGTCTGGTCCCCGGTCAGGGCGGGCGTGATCTGGCCGGCATCCTCGACGGTGCCGAAAAGGGCGAGATCGAGATGGTCTACCTGCTGGGCGCCGACGAGTTCGACCTGTCGCGGCTTGGCAAGGCCTTCGTCGTCTATCAGGGTCATCACGGCGATGCCGGCGCCCATCGCGCCGACGTCATCCTGCCGGGTGCCGCCTACAGCGAGAAGAGCGCCACCTACGTCAACACCGAGGGCCGCGCCCAGACCACCCGGCTGGCCATTTTCCCGCCCGGCGAGGCCAAGGAGGATTGGAAAATCCTGCGCGCCCTGTCGGCGGCACTCGGCAAGACGCTGCCCTATGACGACATCGCCGCCCTGCGCGCCCATATGCGGACCCGGAGCCCGGCTTTCGCCGCGCTCGACACGGTCACCGCCGCCGCCTGGGGCGCCTTCGGCGCCGACGGCAAGGTCGCAGCCGAGCCGTTCTCGGGGGCCATCGGCAACTACTACATGACCGACCCGATCAGCCGCGCCTCGGCCACCATGGCCCAGTGCACCAAGCTGTTCGCGGCCGACCAGCAGGCGAGGACCGGCACCCATGGCTGATCTGCTTGACCTTTTCTGGATCATCTGGCCGGTGATCCTCATCGTGCTGAAGATCCTGCTCATCGTCGTGCCGCTGCTGCTGGCGGTGGCCTATCTGACCTATGCCGAGCGCAAGGTCATCGGCGCCATCCAGTTGCGCCGCGGTCCCAATGTGGTCGGGCCGTTCGGCCTGCTGCAACCGCTGGCCGATGGTGCCAAACTGTTCTTCAAGGAAACGGTGCTGCCGACCAGCGCCAACCGCGTCGTCTACCTGATGGCGCCGATGCTGACCTTCAGTCTGGCGCTGATCGCGTGGTCGGTGATCCCGTTCTGGGACGGGGGCGTGCTGGCCAACATCAATGTCGGCGTGCTGTTCCTGTTCGCCATCTCGTCGCTGGGCGTCTATGGCGTGATCATGGCCGGCTGGGCGTCGAACTCCAAATACGCCTTCCTCGGCGGCCTGCGGTCAGCGGCGCAGATGGTGTCCTACGAAGTCTCGATGGGCTTCGTCATCATCGCCGTGCTGCTGTCGGCCGGATCGCTGAACCTGTCGACGGTGGTCAAGGCGCAGGAAGGCTACGGCTTCCTGTCCTGGTACTTCGTGCCGCATCTGCCGATGTTCGTGGTGTTCCTGGCCTCGATCCTGGCCGAGACCAACCGCGCGCCGTTCGACTTGCCGGAAGGTGAATCGGAAATCGTCGCCGGCTTCAACGTCGAATATTCGGCCATGCCGTTCGCCCTGTTCTTCCTGGGCGAATACGCCAACATGATCCTGATGTCGGCGATCACGACGATCCTGTTCCTGGGTGGCTGGCTGTCGCCGCTGCCCTTCGCGCCATTCACCTGGATTCCGAGCTTCTTCTGGTTCGTTATCAAGATCTGCGTGGTGCTGTTCTTCTTCCTGTGGGTTCGTGCGACCTTCCCGCGCTTCCGCTACGACCAGTTGATGCGCCTGGGCTGGAAAGTGTTCCTGCCGCTGTCCCTGGCCTGGGTCGTGCTGACCGCTGGCTTCCTGGTCGCCACCGGCGCGCTGGCCAAGTAGAGAGGGCTCGACGATGTCATTCCTTGATCGCACCGCCCGGTCGTTCCTGCTGATCGAACTGCTGCAGGGCATGTGGTGCACGTTTCGCTACATGTTCAAGCCGAAGGTAACCATCAACTATCCCTATGAAAAGGGACCGCTCAGTCCGCGCTTCCGCGGCGAGCACGCTCTGCGCCGTTATCCCAACGGCGAAGAACGCTGCATCGCCTGCAAGCTGTGCGAAGCGGTGTGTCCGGCTCTGGCCATCACCATCGAGGCCGAGCCGCGCGCCGACGGCAGCCGCCGCACCCGGCGCTACGATATCGACATGACCAAGTGCATCTATTGCGGCTTGTGTCAGGAATCCTGCCCGGTCGACGCCATCGTCGAAGGGCCGAACTTCGAGTACGCCACCGAGACCCGTGCCGAGCTGATGTACAACAAGGAACGGCTGCTGGCCAACGGCGACCGCTGGGAGAGCGAACTCGCGGCGCGTATCGCCGCTGACGCTCCGTACCGGTGATGAGGGGACCGGAAATGACCTGGATTGCTCCGACTCATGGGGGGGCCGCATGATCGCCTCGCTTGTCTTTTACATGTTTGCCGCCTTCGCCATCGGCGGTGCCGTCATGGTGGTCTCGGCCCGGAACCCCGTTCACTCGGTGCTCTGGCTGATCCTGGTGTTCTTCAACGCCGCTGGCCTGTTCCTGCTGCTGGGGGCCGAATTCCTGGCCATGGTGCTGGTGGTCGTCTATGTCGGCGCGGTCGCGGTACTGTTCCTGTTCGTCGTCATGATGCTGGACATCAATTCCCTGCGACTACGGGAAGGGTTCCTCCAGTACCTGCCGACCGGGGCCATGATCGGTCTGGTGCTGCTGGCCGAACTGTCCAGCCTGTTCGCCAGTTGGGCCTTCGCGCCGGCCGGCAGCCAGACACTGGCGGCGCCGAACCCGCCGGGCCTGACCAACACCGAGGCGTTGGGCCGCATCCTCTATACCGACTACATCTACCTGTTCCAGGCCGCCGGTCTGGTGCTGCTGGTGGCGATGGTCGGTACCATTCTGCTGACCTTGCGGACACGTCCCGGCGTGCGCAAGCAGGACATCTCGCGCCAGGTGGCCCGCAGTCCGAAGGACACTCTGGAAATCAAGAAGGTTCCGAGCGGGGGAGGCATCTGATGGCCATCGGTCTCGCGCATTACCTGACGGTTGCCGCAGCCCTCTTCACCATCGGGATTTTCGGCATCTTCCTCAACCGGAAGAATGTCATCATCATCCTGATGTCGGTCGAGTTGATGCTGCTGGCCGTCAACGTCAATTTCGTCGCCTTTTCCGCCCATCTCGGCGATCTGGTGGGGCAAGTCTTCACCATGTTCGTCCTGACTGTGGCGGCGGCGGAAGCTGCGATCGGCCTGGCCATCGTCGTGTGCTTCTTCCGCAACAAGGGCACCATCGCCGTCGAAGATATCAGCCAGATGAAGGGTTGATCGATGTACACAGCTGCTGTTTTCCTGCCGCTGCTCGGCTCGATCATCGCTGGCTTGTTCGGCCGGCAGATCGGCGACCGCGGCGCCCAGGTGGTCACCTCCGCACTGCTGGGCGTCTCCGCCCTGTTGTCGGTGGCCATATTCCTTGCCGTCGCCGTCGATGGCCACGGCACTACGATAACCCTGCTGCAATGGATGGAATCGGGTTCGCTCGATATCAAGTGGGCGCTCCGGTTCGACAGCCTGACCGCGGTCATGATGATCGTCGTCACCTGGGTGTCGTTCATGGTGCATGTCTACTCGATCGGCTACATGTCGCATGATCACTCGATCCCGCGGTTCATGAGCTATCTGTCGCTGTTCACCTTCGCCATGCTGATGCTGGTGACCGCCGACAATCTGGTCCAGCTTTTCTTCGGCTGGGAAGGCGTCGGCGTCGCCTCTTATCTGCTGATCGGCTTCTGGTACGAAAAGCCGTCGGCCTGCGCCGCGGCGATCAAGGCCTTCGTCGTCAACCGCGTCGGCGATTTCGGCTTCGCGCTGGGCATCTTCGGCACCTTCCTGGTGTTCGACAGCGTGTCGTTCGACACCATTTTCCGCGCGGCGCCGCAGCATGCCAATGACGTGGTCCACTGGTTCGGCACCGACTGGCACGCCATGACCGTGGTCTGCCTGCTGCTGTTCGTCGGCGCCATGGGCAAGTCGGCTCAGCTCGGCCTGCACACCTGGCTGCCCGACGCCATGGAGGGCCCGACCCCGGTCTCGGCCCTGATCCATGCCGCGACGATGGTGACCGCCGGCGTGTTCATGGTCGCCCGCATGTCGCCGCTGTTCGAGCTGTCCGACACCGCCCTGGGCGTGGTCACGGTGATCGGCGCCTTCACGGCGTTCTTCGCCGCAACGGTCGGTCTGGTGCAGAACGACATCAAGCGCATCATCGCCTACTCGACCTGTTCCCAGCTCGGCTACATGTTCTTCGCGCTGGGGGTGTCGGCCTATCAGGCGGGTATCTTCCACCTGTTCACCCACGCCTTCTTCAAGGCCCTGCTGTTCCTCGGCGCCGGTTCGGTGATCCACGCCCTGTCGGACGAGCAGGACATCCGCAAGATGGGCGGCGTCTTCAAGCACATCCCGCTGACCGGCGGGCTGATGTATGTGGGCAGTCTGGCGCTGGCCGGTATCCCGCCCTTCGCCGGCTACTTCTCGAAGGACATGATCCTCGAGGCCGCCTATGCCTCGGGCACCCCTGCCGGTACTCTGGCCTTCTGGCTGGGCATCGGCGCCGCCTTCATGACCGCCTTCTATTCCTGGCGTCTGCTGGTGCTGGTGTTCCACGGCAAGCCGCGCGCCGACGAGCATGTCATGGCCCATGTCCATGAAAGCCCGCTGGTCATGACCCTGCCGCTGGCGGTGCTGGCGCTGGGTGCGGTGTTCGCCGGCATGTCCTTCTCGGACATGTTCGTCGGCCATGAGCAGGCGCATTTCTGGAACGGCGCCATCGCCACCCTGCATCCGACCCTGGAAAACGCGCATCATGTGCCGAGCTGGGTGCCGCTGCTGCCGACGGTGATGGGCGTTTCCGGCATTGTCCTGGCTTATGTGCTCTACCTGTTCATGCCGAGCGTCCCCAGGATGCTGGCCGCGACCTTCTCCGGCGCCTACCAGTTCCTGCTGAACAAGTGGTACTTCGACGAACTGTATGACTTCCTGTTCGTCAAGCCCGCCTTCGCGTTCGGCAAGGCCTTCTGGAAAGGTGGTGACGGCGCGTTGATCGACGGTGTCGGTCCCGACGGCGTCGCGTCCGCCAGCCGGGTGATCGCCGCTCAGATGAGCAGACTGCAATCGGGCTACGTCTACCACTACGCCTTCGCGATGATCGTCGGTGTGGCGGCATTCGTGACCTGGTACATGATCAAGATGGGCTGACCGCGATGATCGAATGGCCACTCCTTACGATTACGACGTTCCTGCCGCTGGTCGGAGCGTTCTTCATCCTCACCATTCGCGGTGAGCCCCTGGTCGTCGCCCAGAACAGCCGCAATGTCGCGTTGCTGACCTCGGGTGCGACCTTCCTGGTGTCGCTGCTGATCTGGGCCAACTTCGACCCCAGCAGCGCCGCCTTCCAGATGGTCGACAAGGCCGCCTGGCTGCCCGGCTTCAACATCGCCTATCACATGGGCGTCGACGGCATCTCGCTGTTCTTCGTCCTGCTGTCGACGCTGCTGACGCCCATCTGCATCCTGGCCTCGTGGGAATCGGTGCAGACCCGCGTCAAAGAATACATGGTCGCCTTCCTGATCCTTGAGACCATGATGGTGGGCATGTTCGCGGCGCTGGACATGTTCCTGTTCTACACCTTCTTTGAAGGCGTCCTGATCCCGATGTTCATCATCATCGGTGTCTGGGGCGGTGCGCGCCGCGTCTATGCCGCTTTCAAGCTGTTCCTCTACACGCTTCTGGGCTCGGTGCTGATGCTGCTGGCCATGCTGGCCATGTACTATCAGGCCGGCACCGCCGACATCCCGACCCTGCTCGCCCATCAGTTCCCGGCGCAGATGCAGCTATGGCTGTGGCTGGCCTTCTTCGCCTCGTTCGCGGTGAAGGTGCCCATGTGGCCGGTGCATACCTGGCTGCCCGATGCCCATGTCGAGGCCCCCACCGCCGGATCGGTGATCCTGGCCGGCGTGCTGCTGAAGATGGGCGGATACGGCTTCCTGCGCTTCTCGGTGCCCATGTTCCCGTTCGGCTCCGAGTATTTCACGCCGCTGGTCTACACCCTGTCCATCGTCGCCGTCGTCTACACCTCGCTGGTGGCGCTGGTGCAGGAGGACATGAAGAAGCTGATCGCCTATTCGTCGATTGCGCATATGGGCTTCGTCACCATCGGCACCTTTACCGTCACCACTCAGGGTATCGAGGGTGCGCTGTTCCAGATGCTGTCGCATGGCATCGTCTCGGCCGCCCTGTTCCTCTGCGTCGGCGTCATCTACGACCGCATGCACACTCGCGAGATTTCCCGCTACGGCGGTCTCGCCAGCAACATGCCGCGCTACGCCCTGGTGTTCATGATCTTCATGCTGGCCAGCGTCGGCCTTCCCGGCACCTCCGGCTTCGTCGGCGAGTTCCTGGTGCTGATCGGCGCGTTCAAGGCCAACACCTGGGTCAGCTTCTTCGCCGCTACCGGTCTGGTCCTGGGCTGCACCTATATGCTGTACCTGTACCGCCGGGTGATCTTCGGCAAGCTGGTGAATGAAGATCTGAAGGGCCTGCTCGACCTGTCGCCGCGTGAGATCGCCATCTTCGCGCCGCTGATCGCGCTGGTGTTCTGGATGGGTATCTATCCCGCCACCTTCCTGGGGCCGATGCATGCCTCGGTGGCCAACCTGATCGACAAGTATCAACTGGCCCTGTCGGCGGCGAAGGCCGTCGCCGTCGCCGTCCGGTAACGAAGGAGAGTCGGACAATGCCGAGCCTAATTCCGGCCCTGCCGGAACTCTTCATGGCCCTTGCGGCCATGGGCCTTCTCGTCGCCGGGGTCTATCAGAAAAGCGATGCCACCCGCTCGATCGCCTGGCTGACGGTGGGCGTGCTCGCCTTCGCCGGTCTGATGGTGTGGGGCGGCGGTGCCGGTTCCGTGACCACGTTCAACAACATGTTCGTGGTCGACGGCTTTTCCGGCTTCGTCAAGATCATGATCCTCGCCGCGTCGGCGCTGGCGGTGATCATGTCGATGAGCTTCCTCGAGCGCGAGAACATCGCGCGCTTCGAGTACCCCATCGTCATGCTGTTCGCCACCATCGGCATGATGATGATGGTGTCGGCCAACGACCTGATCGCCCTGTATCTCGGCCTCGAGCTACAGAGTCTGGCGCTCTACGTGCTGGCCGCCTATCAGCGCGATTCGGTGCGCGCCACCGAGTCGGGCCTGAAGTATTTCGTCCTCGGCGCCCTGGCGTCCGGCCTGCTGCTGTACGGCGCCTCGCTGATCTACGGCTTCGCCGGCACCACCAACTTCATGACCCTGGCCCGCATCTTCCACGAGACGCATGGCCATGTGCATGTCGGGGTGATCGTCGGTATCGTCTTCCTGGTGGCCGGTCTGGCCTTCAAGATCTCGGCGGTGCCGTTCCACATGTGGACCCCCGACGTCTATGAGGGCGCCCCGACTCCGGTCACCGCCTTCTTCGCCGTCGCCCCCAAGATCGCCGCCTTCGCCCTGCTGGTGCGCCTGATGGTCGGTCCGTTCGGCGAACTGACCGACCAGTGGCGTCAGGTGATCATCCTGATCTCGGCCAGCTCCATGTTCCTGGGCGCCTTCGCCGCCATCGCCCAGACCAACATCAAGCGACTGATGGCCTATTCGTCCATCGGCAATATCGGCTACGCCCTGCTCGGCCTGGCTGCCGGCACCCAGGACGGCGTTCATGCGGTGCTGGTATACTTCGCCATCTACCTGTTCATGAGCATCGGCACCTTCGCCGTGATCCTGTCGATGCGGCGCAAAGGCCGCATGGTCGAGGGGATCGACGATCTTGCCGGCTTGGCCAAGTCCAACCCGATGATGGCCCTGGCCATGGCCATCTTCATGTTCTCGATGGCCGGCATTCCGCCGCTCGCCGGGTTCTGGGGCAAGCTCTACGTGTTCCGCGCCGCCATCAATGAGGGCCTGATCACTCTGTCGGTGATCGGTGTGCTGACCAGCGTGGTGGGCGCGTTCTACTACCTGCGCATCATCAAGGTGATGTATTTCGACGAGCCCATCGAGGTGTTTGACCGTCCCGTCGGGCCGGCGATGACCGCGATCCTCGCCGTCAACGCCGCCTTCCTGGTGTTCTTCACCATCATCCCGGCGCCGCTGGTGGCGTCGGCTCAGGTGGCTGCCAAGGCCCTGTTCCCCGGATGACCGGTCTGGCGCCAGCGGGGATACCCGCCCTGGCGCCACCGTTTCGCCTCGTCGCGCTGGAGACTATCGACAGCACCAACGACGAGGCGAAACGACTGGCCCGACAGGGTGCCGGCCACGGCACGGTCGTTTCGGCCCGCGAACAGACCGCGGGCCGCGGACGACGGGGCCGAAGCTGGGTCAGCCCCCCCGACAATCTGCATGTTTCACTGCTACTGGACCCCGGCGCACCGCTCAACTTCGCGGCGCAGCTGGGGTTTGTCGCATCCGCCGCCCTGGCCGAGGCCCTTGCCGGGCTGGCGCCGGCCGCCCATCTACAATGCAAATGGCCCAACGACGTATGGTGCAACGGCCGCAAGATCGCCGGCATGCTGCTGGAGCCCGCCGAGGTCGGCGGGCTGGTGGTGCTGGGGATGGGTGTCAATATCGTCGAGGCGCCGCAGCCGGCCCTCTATGACGCGGTCTGCCTGCGCGATCTGGATTGCGACGCCGATGCCGGCAAGGTGCTGACCAGCTTCCTCGCCGCCTTCGCACCGCTGTTCGCCGCTTGGCGAACCGGCGGTTTTTCCGCGATCCGATCCGCTTGGCTGGCGCGGGCGCGTGGCCTGGGCGGACCGATCGAGGTGAGACTGGAGACGGAAACCCTGTCCGGGACGTTCGGGGGACTTGACGAAGACGGCGCATTGCTGTTGGAACTCATGAGCGGCGAGCGCCGCCGGGTTCTGGCCGGCGACGTGTTCTTCCCGCGACCCTGAAGGATCATCACGACATGCTGTTGGCCATCGATTCCGGCAATACCAACATTGTCTTCGCCGTGTTCGACGGGCCGCAGCAACGTGGCGAGTGGCGCTCGTCGACGACGGCCGAGCGCACCGCCGACGAATACGGGGTGTGGCTGACCCAGCTGATGACCATCGAAGGCCTGAGCCGCGACACCATTGATGCGGCGATCATCGCCACCGTGGTTCCCGCCACCCTGTTCTCGCTGAAAACCCTGTGCCGCCGCTATTTCCACTGCGAGCCGCTGGTGGTGGGCGAGCCTGATGTCGATCTCGGCCTGTCGGTGCTGCTCGATCGCCCGGAAGAGGTCGGCGCCGATCGCTTGGTGAATGCGGTCGCCGCTCACCGGTGTTATAAAGGCCCCCTGATCATCATTGATTTCGGCACGGCCACAACATTCGACGTGGTCGACGGCCAAGGTAATTATTGTGGGGGCGCGATCGCGCCCGGGCCCAACCTGTCGCTGGAAGCGCTGCATCTGGCTGCCGCCAAGCTGCCGCGCGTCGCGATCGGCCGGCCGCGTCAGGTCATCGGCAAGGCCACCGTCCCAGCCATGCAATCCGGCGTGTTCTGGGGCTATATCGGCTTGATCGAGGGCCTGGTGCACCGCATCCAGGAAGAATTCGGCGCACCCATGACCGTGGTCGCCACCGGTGGCCTGGCGCCACTGTTCAAGGACGCAACACACGTGATTCATCACATCGACCCAGACCTCACGCTGCGAGGCCTATTGGAGATTCAACAACGCAATGTCCGACTATAATTCCGATCCCTTCGCCGCCGTCGACGAGGAGCTGCTGTTCCTGCCGCTTGGGGGTGCCGGCGAGATCGGCATGAACCTGAATCTCTACGGCTATGGCGGTAAGTGGCTGATGGTCGATTTGGGGGTGTCGTTCGGCGACGACGCCATGCCGTCGATCGACGTCTACATGCCGGACCCGGCGTTCATCGTCGAACGCAAGGATAAGCTTCTTGGCATCGTGGTGACACATGGCCACGAGGACCATCTCGGCGCCATCCCCCATCTGTGGAGCAAGCTGCGCTGCCCGGTCTACGCCACCCCCTTCGCCGGGGCGATCCTGAAGGCGAAGCTTCAGGAGGTGGGGCTGCTCGGCAAAGTGCCGCTGCATATCATCCCGCTTGGCCACCGCTTCGACATCGGCCCGTTCAATATCGAGTTGATCACCCTGACCCACTCGATCCCCGAGCCCAACGCCCTGGCCATCCGCACGCCGGCCGGCATGGTGCTGCACACCGGCGATTGGAAGTTCGACCCCAAGCCGATGGTCGGCAAAAGCGCCGACTTCGATGCCCTGCGCCGACTCGGCGCCGAGGGCACGCTGGCCGTGGTCGGCGATTCGACGAATGTCTTCGTCGAGGGTGAGCCCGGTTCGGAATCCGATGTCCGGGAAAGCCTGAAAAATCTGGTCGGCCAGTTCTCCGGCCGTATCGCCGTCGCCTGCTTCGCCACCAATGTGGCGCGGCTGGAAAGCATCGCCCTGGCCGCCCATGCCCATGGCCGTCATGTCGCCCTGGTCGGCCGGTCGCTGTGGCGCATCGACCAGGCGGCCCGCTCCAATGGCTATCTCAAGGGCCTGCCGGCCTTCCTCAGCGACCATGACGGCGCCTATCTGCCGGAAGACAAGGTGCTGTATGTCTGCACCGGCAGCCAGGGCGAGCCCCGCGCCGCCCTGCCCCGCATCGCCTCGGAACAGCATCCGCATGTGTCGCTTGGCAAGGGCGACACCGTCATCTTTTCGTCGCGCATCATCCCCGGCAACGAAAAGGCTATCGGTGCGCTACAGAACAAGCTGGTCAAGAAGGGCTGCGAGATCGTCACCGAGAAGGACCATTTCGTCCATGTCTCGGGCCATCCCGGCCGTCAGGAACTGATCCAGATGTACCAGATGGTCCGGCCCCAGGTCGTGCTGCCGGTGCATGGCGAGGCCCGCCATCTGATGGAGCATGCCCGCGTCGCCAAGGAATGCCAGGTGCCGTACACCGTGCTGGCGGAAAACGGCTCGATGGTCCGGCTTGCCCCCGGCCCGGCCGAGATCGTCGCCACCGTGCCGGCCGGCCGGCTGGCGCTGGACGGCTCGCGGCTGGTGCCCTGGGACTCGGCCATCCTCAAGCACCGTCATCGCATGAACTCGACGGGCGTCGTCGTCGTCACCGTGGTGGTCGACAAGCGGGGCAAGCTGCTGGGCGAGCCCCAACTGTCCGCCCCCGGCCTGCTGGATGCCGGCCACGAGCCCGAGGAGCTGGAAGCGGTGGTTGATGCGGTCCGCCGCGCCGTTGCCGAAGCCGACGCCAAAGGCAAGGACAAGGACGACGAGAGCCTGAAAGAGGCCATCCGCCTTGCCGTCCGCCGCCACCTGCGCGAAAGCCACGGCAAGAAGCCGATGACCGACGTGCATCTGGTGCGGGTGTAGGGACTGCGCGACAAGCATTTAGAGCGTTTTCCAATCAGGTTGGAAAACGCTCCAGCCGCCGTTGAGGCGGCGGCCAAGCGCGGAGCGCGCCCGGCGAGGGCTGATAAAAAGTTAGAGCGGTATCCG
>Ga0209515_10001010_pt1 | contig 48648 bp, 48 predicted proteins | sample Subgroupgradi54m_FD_187454 | JGI IMG/M metagenome (GOLD analysis project Ga0209515, IMG submission 187454) | Subsurface groundwater microbial communities from S. Glens Falls, New York, USA - GMW60B uncontaminated upgradient, 5.4 m (SPAdes)... ... | reverse complement strand
GGACTTAACACCCTGGTTTGTGATCCACGCGATGGTTATCGTTTTATTCGTGGAGAGACATCCAGTCTTCGTCGCGATCTTCTGGGGGCCACAGAAGAAGAAACAATCAAAAATCTAACGTGGTGGTTTTATAGTAATGTGCGGCATGCAAGCGATGAATACGGCTCGCGTCCAGACAGGGCACAATATGCCTATTTGAGGGATCGTTTGAGGCGTCGTGGAGAAGGTGTGGCCTCCCCTGGTGGCTGTCATACGGCCGCCAACCTTTTTTATGATATGGCCAAAAGTGTGAATATTCCACTCAAAGTAGTTGGAGTCTTTCCCTCGGAGCCTGATCTGAGTGAGGCGGGTAATTATGGTGGTTTGATTCATGAAGGTCTGGTTTTCCGGTGGGCTCGCCCGGGAACCAGGATGCTTTGGCATATGGATCTTCTCTATGCCTTTTTTGGTGCTATTTTCCCTGTTGAAGGGGGAGATGCAACAAGGATGAACAGTAATCGAATAGAGCAAAAGTTTTTTGATATCAATTGGGTCTCACCTGAAACAATCCAGTCTTGGGGTTTTCGTTATTTTTCTGAACTACCCACTGTCATTCCTGGAACTGGTTATGGCATTCATTCACGAGGAGCCTACGAGGATGTCCCTGACTACGGCACACTGGCTGGTTTTTGGCAACGTGGTTGTTCGGGGGATGATGACTTTAATCTTTTCCCTTCTTGTCTCCTGAGGGCTTTCTTTTATGAGCAACAATTTCAGCTTTCTGTCTGGCATACCTATCTTAACGATTATTGTGTCGATAGAGGGGGTTTTCAAGCACAGTTGAATTATGATCGTCCCGTGCGCCCTACTTCTTTTCGTCTCCCCATTGTGCGTCTCCCCTCAGATTATTTTTTTAGGGCATCAAGAAGTGTTGAAGCCTATGGTGGTTGTTCCAATCTCAATACCCTTATGTCCGAACGCAGCCACAATTGGGGCAATAATACTTGGGTGGATCGTTAGCCATAACCAGTAGACTATGGTCCAGAAGAAACAAAATCAGGTTGGTCTCTTTATTTTTTTAGCCCTTTTCTTGGGTTCCTGGAATGCCTTGGCCAAGAATGACCCCAAGATCAACAAATACGATTCTGAAACACCCAAGGAGTCTCAAAAGACATCTCCCCAACTAAAGAATCATCCCAATCCATCCACCAAGGGATCCATCATCTCAGGTGGTATTCGGCAAGGAGCGTTTAATGGTCCCATCTTTTTGCCCGAATCCAACCTCGGAGATCGACCCGTCTCTCTTCCTGAGATTTGTCGCGCAGCCCTGAGAAATCCAGTGGATTTGGAGACACGCTTGAGTGGTTGTCCCTGGTTGAGAGATCAGGTTGTCTGGGAGACGGGGAATGGAACAAGGATCTCTTACCCGGATTGGGCGCCGGCACAGAAGGATAGACTGAACGAACTCTTCCAAGCCTTACTTCGGGAAGATAATAATTTGGGCATTCATTGTCCGGATCCCCGGGTGGCCATATCGTCGCAAACGGGCAAGTATTATCTGAGTGCCGATGAGGCCTTTGATGTCTATGCGGTGCATGTCGCTCATGTATTTTATTTAGAAGCGACCAATAGGGTTCCTTGGTCTATTACGAATTTACCGCCTGCTGAGTTGGAAGAATTCTTGGCCTCTTATAATTATCAATCTCGGATTGTGCCCACGGCTATTATGAATCTGAATTATCCGCCTCACATTCAGGCTAATAGAGACTTCCAGAGACCTTTTCGAGAAAATTCAATCAATAATTTAATTTGTGATCCACGCGATGGTTATCGTTTTATTCGTGGAGAGACATCCAGTCTTCGTCGCGATCTTCTGGGGGCCACAGAAGAGGAGACACTGAAGAATCTTACATGGTGGTTTTACAACAATGTGCGGCATACAGGTCCGGGAGAATATGGTTCTCGTGCGGAAAGAGTCCAATACGCCTATCTCAAGGATCGCTTAAGATATCGGGGAGTGGGTGTAGCCTCCCCTGCCGGTTGTCATACAGCCGCCAATCTTTTTTATGACATGGCCAAAAGTGTGAATATCCCCCTAAAGGTCGCTGGATTTTTTGATAGAGAACCTGCTTCAGAAACGGAGACGGGTCATTATGGATCTACTATGCACGGGGGGCTCGTTTTTCGATGGGCCCGTCCTGGGACCAAGGTTCTTTGGCACGTCGATCTTATCTATGCCAATTTCGGAGCTATCTTCCCTATTGAAGAGGGACTCAATGCTGTCCGGATGAGAGAGGATCGTACCAAACAGAAATTTTTTGATACCACATGGCTCTCACCCACAGAGCTTCAGTCCTGGGGTTTTCGTTATTTCTCCGAACTCCCTATCGTTATTCCTGGAATTGATTATGGACTCCACAGCAGAGGGCCCAATGAAGATGTCCCTAACTTTGGATACTTCGGAGGGTTTTGGCAACTCAACTGTCCTCAGGATGTGGGTAATATCAGAATGCCCTGCTTGGAAAGGGCTTCCGTCTATGAGGCGCAGTTCCAACTCTGTCCTTGGGATTCTTATTTGCAATCCTATTGCTTCGATGAAACCGGTTTTCATGCTGAGCTTGATGCCTATCGACCTATACGCCCCATGTCATTTTCACTCCCAGCCGCCCGTTCCGCTAGAGACAATTTTTCACGTGTCGGAAGATGTGTGCAGGCCTACGGTGGTTGTGATGGTCTCAACACTTTGATGTCAGAGTATAACCGAGCCTTCGGCGCCGACACCTGGTCGGATCGCTAGGCCATCAATTTTAACAAAGCCTTCCTCTTATATCTAAAATCCTAGCGAGAACAGGGATGCGAGACCAGTTGACAGGCCCCCTAAAGTGGATTACTCCGCTGCGATTATTGCATTGCCTGGCGGGCTTTCTTTTAATGAGTTCAGATTCTTAGGATCTCTTGAGGAGACTTGCCGAACTTATGGAAAGATTAAAAAGGGTACTTTTTGGAAAGGCTCTGAATCCTACGGAGCCGGAAGTCTTTCATCGATTGTCCTTAATTGCCTTCCTTGCCTGGATTGGGTTGGGAACGGACGGCATCTCATCCTCCGCTTACGGTCCTGCCGAGGCCTTTATCGCCTTAGGGGGACACCATTATCTGGCCATCATTTTGGCGGTAATGACGGCTATTACGGTCTTTATCATCAGTGCCAGTTATATGCAGATCATTGAGCTCTTTCCCTCGGGGGGAGGAGGGTATCTGGTGGCGAGCAAGCTGCTCTCTCCTTCGATCGGTATGGTCTCTGGTTGTGCCCTCCTGGTCGACTATGTCTTGACCATTGTCGTTTCGGTTGCCAGTGGAGCGGATGCGATCTTCAGTTTTCTTCCTGCTTATTGGTTGCCTTACAAATTATTGACTGCCTTTGCTGTTCTTCTTATTTTGATTATGCTGAATCTTCGGGGAATCAAAGAGTCCGTCATTCCGATCGTCCCTATCTTTCTCCTTTTTATTTTAACGCATGTTACGGCTATTCTTTATGCCATCTTTACGCATGTTTCGAGCCTCCCTTCGGTGGTGCATGAAACCGTGACGGATTTTAAAATCTCAACCTCACAACTCGGTTTGGCTGGCGTGGGAATGCTCCTGCTTCATGCCTATAGCCTTGGAGGTGGAACGTATACGGGTATCGAGGCCGTTAGTAACGGGCTACCTATCTTGCGCGAACCCAAGGTTGAAACGGGCAAGAGGACAATGATGTATATGGCGGTGAGCCTCGCCTTTATGGCCAGTGGACTCATTTTTGGTTACCTCCTTTATCAAGTAGAGCCGGTGGCGGGTAAAACCCTTAATGCCATCCTTTTTGAAAAAATTGCCCAGGGTTGGCCCGGGGGATCTGGATTTGTCATGGGGTCTCTTCTTTTGGAGGCCTTGATTTTGGTGGTAGCGGCCCAGACGGGCTTTTTGGATGGTCCACGTGTGTTGGCCAATATGGCCATTGATGGATGGATGCCGACTCGATTTGGTCTCTTGAGTGACCGTTTGGTCACACAAAATGGAATTTTGCTCATGGGCATCGCCTCGATGTTGCTCCTCTGGATCTCAAAGGGATCTGTTTCTTTTCTGGTGGTCCTTTATAGTATTAACGTTTTTATGACTTTTTCTCTCTCTCAGCTTGGCATGGTTTTTCATTGGTGGCAGGTCAGGCGGGGAGATTCGAGATGGTTGCGCAAGCTTACCGTTAATGGTGTCGGTTTATGTTTAACTGGTTTTATTCTCCTCACGGTGGTGGTTGTTAAGTTTCATGAGGGTGGTTGGGTTACTTTGGTCGTGACGGCCTCTCTGGTTGTTTTGGCCTTTTTGATTAAGAGACATTATGGTCAAACGAGACGTCTTCTCAGCCGTCTGGATGGTCTTTTGCCACAAAACTACGCAGGAGCCGGAGAAATTCAGGCGGATCCCGAAATTACCGACATTGTTCAATCGGGTGTCAAATCCACGAGAGATACGGCCATTATTTTGGTGAATGGATTTAATGGTCTTGGTTTGCATACGGTGTTTAATGTGCAGCGTGTCTTTCGAGGTCATTTTGAAAATTATATTTTTCTTCAAGTCGGATTGGTGGACGTGGGCCAGTTTAAAGGGGCCCACGAAATTGAGAAGCTAGACGAGAATATCCAGAAGGATTTGACACGTTATATCCATCTCATGCGTACCGAGGGCTACTTGGCAGGATCTGTTCACTCTCTGGGTACCGATGTGGCCGATGAAGTCGAGGCACAAGTCCTCAAATTGAGGGAACGATTTCCCAATTCTGTTCTTTTTGCGGGTCAGTTGGTTTTCCCCAAAGAGACGATCTTCACGCGTATCCTTCATAACTATACGGCCTTTGCCATTCAACGCCGACTCTATCAAAAAGGAATTCCCGTCCAGATCCTGCCTATTCGCGTTTGAACCTTTTCGAATGATTAAAACCTAAGCTCTGCTTAAAATTTAGGCGCTATCTTCAGTCCATTTAAATTTCAAAAATGAAATATTCTAAAGGGTTAAAAATTTGTTGACGCATGGCATTGTCTTTGCAATGACCTGATAGCCATTCAGGCAAAGGTTTGTTTTCATCAATCTTTATTTCTAAGGAGGTCCGTATGGACGTAAGAAAAGTGAAGAGTCGAGTAGTCACTGCTCTCGTAGCAGTTAGTCTTGCCGGTAGTCTCTGTGGGTTCTCTTCCGTTGCTTTTGGAGAAGACGCCCCCGCTGGATCCATGTCTTTTTGGGAAAAGACAAAGGTCACAGGAACGGTTGATGTGAATTATAATTACAACATCAATCGCCCAACAACAACGGCCGCTGCCGCTGCAAAAAATGCCTATCGTGGTTTTGACGTCAATCCCAATACCTTTAATATTGGTTTGGTAGAGTTGGCGATTGAAAACAGTCCCAATGATTGGGTCAGTTTCAGAACCGATCTCGATTTTGGTCGTGATGCGGGCATTGTGCAAGCCACTGAGGCTTGGGGCACCGCCACCAGCACCTTCAATCTTCAACAGGCCTATATTCGGTTGAAGACTCATGTGGGTAACGGCTTGAACTTTAAAGTGGGTAAGTTTGTAACCATGCATGGAGCCGAGGTTATTGAGGCAGCCGCGAATACCAATATCTCTCGCGGCTTTCTTTTTAACTATGCCATTCCTTTTACGCACACCGGCATTTTGGCGAGCTATTCCTTTGCCGATTGGATCAATCTTGATCTTGGTGTTGTCAACGGTTGGAACAGTGTCGTTGATACCAACAACGGCAAGAGTGTCCATGCCATGTTTACCATCAAACCGATGGATAAAGTGGTTTTGACGGTTGGTGGTACGGTAGGTCCAGAGACAGCCGGAAAAGATGGTCCTGTAAGGGCGTTGGTTGATTCCGTTCTGACCTATACGCTCAATGATCAATGGAACTTTGTGCTCAACTATGACATCGGCCGGGACAATGGTCTCGCTGCCGGGGGTACGAAGGGTATTGCCGATTGGCAGGGTGTCGCGGGCTATATCAACTGGAAGCCGTTTGACAAATTCGGTCTTTCACTCCGTGGTGAATACTTCAAGGATGACACCGTCAATGCCGCAGGTACCACAGGTATGACAGCGGGCGCCTTAACGGGTACTACGGCCTCCAAGAAGATCTACGAAGGGACTTTGACGTCGCATTACTACTTGGCGGATGGTCTCGATCTTCGTTTTGAATACCGTCATGATCAGGGAGATCAGAGCTCATTCCTGAGAGGAACGGGTGCTTCAAGGAAGTTTCAAGATACCATTGCTAGTCAGCTTGTGTATGCATTCTAATTTGGTTTGAGTGGGGCAGCCTCCCTGGTTTTTGCCAGGGAGGCCGATTCCCCAAAAGTTTTCCTTAAGGAGGAGATATGTATAAAAGGTTTAAAGAGTGGTGTGGTCGAAAAATGGTGAGGCATACGGCTGCTTTTGTCCTGGCGCTGACTGTCTTGTCGATCTTTCCCGTAGTGATCTCCCATGCCGGGGACCCGACAGGGGCTGTCTTAGGTACTGTCGCGGATATCACGGCCAAAACGTCTGGTCAGCCAACGGCTGAAGAAGTGATGCTTCAAGTTGGACACAATAAGATCTCCATCAACTTTGTGTGGACATTAGTCACAGGATTTCTCGTTATGTTTATGCAGGCAGGGTTTGCCATGGTGGAGACGGGATTTACCCGGGCCAAGAATGTTTCCCATACGATGGCGATGAATTTCATGGTTTATCCCTTGGGTATGTTGGGCTTCTGGGTTGCTGGTTTTGCCCTTATGTTTGGTGGTGTGGGACCTTTGGCGACCTTGGGGAGTGAAAATATTTTAAATCATGGTATTCATCTCTCGATCCTTGGGAAGGACATGATGGTCTTGGGGTGGAAGGGTTTTTTCCTTAAAGGAGAGGCCTATGCCCCGGCGATCTATACAATGTTTCTCTTCCAGATGGTGTTTATGGATACGACGGCCACAATCCCCACAGGGGCCATGGCCGAGCGCTGGAAATTTTTATCTTTCGTGATTTATGGTCTGCTCGTTGGAACAGTCCTTTATCCTGTTTATGGGTGTTGGGTTTGGGGCGGTGGTTGGTTGGCGACCTTGGGTTCTAATTTTGGACTGGGTCATGGACATGTTGATTTTGCCGGGTCCTCCGTTGTGCATATGACAGGAGGAGTGATTGCCCTTGTCGGTGCAAAAATCCTTGGTCCGCGTGTTGGTAAATTCAATCCCGATGGAAGCCCCAATGCCATTCCGGGGCATCATATCCCCATGGCCGTCATTGGTACCTTTATTCTTTGCTTTGGCTGGTTCGGTTTTAATCCGGGTAGTTCCCTTGCTGGAACCGATCTCCGCATTGGTATTATAGCTACCAACACGATGCTTGCCGGAGCTGCCGGTGCTTTTGCCTCCATGATCTACATGTGGTTGGTCTTCGGTAAACCCGATATCAGTATGATGTGTAATGGAACGTTGGCAGGACTTGTGGCGATCACGGCACCTTGCGCCTTCGTCAACAGTATCTCTGCCGTCATCATCGGACTTATCGCAGGTATCCTCGTCATCTGGGCTGTCTTCTTTGTTGAGAGAACACTCAAAATCGATGACCCTGTCGGTGCGATTGCGGTTCATGGAGTTAATGGGGCCTGGGGAGTTCTCTCTCTTGGGCTCTTTGCCGATGGTACCTATGGTGATGGCTGGAATGGAGTTGCCGGTCCCGTCAAAGGCCTCTTTTTTGGAGATGCCTCTCAGTTTGTTGCGGAAGCCATTGGTGTGTTGGCTAACTTTGTCTACATCGGTATTGCCAGCTACATTGTGTTTAAGGTCATTAACATGATTACACCACTCCGTAGCAGCGATGAGGATCAAATCGAAGGTTTGGATATTCCAGAAATTGGTGTTCCTGGTTATCCGGAATTTGAAATTAAAGCATAACAATGAGGAGACTGTATGAAAAAAATAGAAGCGATTATTAAGCCGTTCAAGCTGGACGAGGTGAAAGAAACACTTCAAAAGCTTGGGATTCAGGGGATGACGGTCTCAGAGGTCAAGGGTTTTGGCCGCCAAAAGGGCCATACCGAACTTTACCGAGGAGCTGAATACATCGTCGATTTTCTACCCAAGGTGAAGGTTGAGATCGTTGTTGATGAATCCCAGGCCCAATCGGTGGTGGAGGCCATTGTCAATACGGCCAAGACCGGAAAAATTGGAGATGGGAAGATCTTCATCTCGAGTCTGGATGAGATCATCCGTATCCGTACGGGTGAGACAGGCAAGTCGGCTATTTAAAGATAGCTTGGTTTTTAAAAAGTTCCTGCAGTACGAGTAGCTGTCTCATAAGTAGGGATCTCCACTGCGAGGGGATCCCTACTTTGTTTTAGCCGGTTTATTGCGCTCTTTGCGCTAATCTGCTGGACAGAGGAAAATGGGACATGTTAGAGGCGCGATGAAAGTGAAAATTTATACCATAAACCCCCTAAGGAGGATAGTACTATGACACCCAAGGAAGTATTAGCCTACGCCAAAGAAAACAAGGCACGGATGCTGGATTTGAAGTTCATTGATCTTCCCGGAATCTGGCAGCATTTTACAGTGCCCGTCTCCCAGTTTTTAGAATCAAGCTTTGAGGAAGGTTATGGATTTGATGGATCTTCTATCCGTGGATGGCAACCCATCAATGCCTCGGATATGCTAGTCATTCCTGATGCCAGTACTGCTGTGATGGATCCCTTCTGTCAGGTCCCTACCTTGACCATGATTTGTCACATTGTGGACCCTATTACCAAACAAGCCTATTCACGGGACCCTCGCTATGTGGCCCGCAAGGCGGAGGCCTATGTGAAGTCAACAGGGATAGGCGATACCATCTATTTTGGACCTGAGGCCGAATTCTTTGTCTTTGATTCTGTCTCTTATGATCAGTCAGCCAATGCAGCTCATTACAAGGTCGATTCTATCGAAGGACGATGGAATTCTGGTAAAGAGATCCTTCCTAATGGTCAGATTAATTTGGGATATCAACCTCGTTTTAAAGAAGGTTATTTTCCAGTGCCTCCAACCGATACTCTGCAAGATATCCGTTCGGAAATGGTTCTTGAGTTAGAGAAGATGGGTATCATTGTAGAGGCCCAGCATCATGAGGTGGCGACTGCCGGTCAGTGTGAAATCGACATGCGCTTTGATAGTCTGACCACCATGGCCGATAAGCTTATGTGGTTTAAATATATTTTGAAAAACGTGGCCCGTCGTCACAACAAGACAGTGACCTTTATGCCCAAGCCGCTCTTTGGAGATAACGGTTCCGGCATGCATTGCCACCAGTCCATCTGGAAAGAAGGCAAGCCTCTGTTTGCCGGAGACAAGTATGGCGGACTCTCGGAGATGGGTCTTCACTATATTGGTGGTGTATTAAAGCATGCCAAGGCATTAGCGGCTTTTACCAATCCGACAACCAACTCCTATCGTCGTCTGGTCCCAGGCTATGAAGCCCCGGTTAATCTGGCGTATTCAGCGAGAAACCGTTCGGCAGCGATTCGTATTCCGATTGTAAATTCTCCCAAGGCCAAGCGTATTGAGGTTCGATTTCCAGATCCATCCTCGAATGGTTACTTGGCCTTTGCAGCCCTCCTCATGGCGGGTCTGGATGGAATCCAAAACCGCATCGATCCCGGACAGCCCTTAGAGAAGGATATTTACTCCTTGTCACCTGAGGAGTTGGCGCATGTTCCTCAGATGCCGGGTGGATTGGATCAGTCGCTCAATGCCCTGGAAGAGGACAATGCCTTCTTGCTCAAGGGGGATGTCTTCACCGAGGACGTGATCCGGAAGTGGATCGATTACAAGACTGAGAATGAACTGGACCCTGTACGTCTCCGCCCGGTTCCTTATGAGTTCTCTTTGTATTTTGATATCTAAATCCTGTGTGGGGTCTTGCACCCCTGCAGATTGTTTGACCAAAGGCCCATGTGCTGTACGGTACATGGGCCTTTGACATTTCGGGTAAGTTCATTTAGATTCCCTCCCACCAAAAAGGAGATCTATTCATGAAAAGAGTGAGAGAGATAATCCTGATTAGCTTGGCTTCGACGATTGTTGTTTCTTGTGGAGAGAATAAAAAAGAAACGTCTGTTATTCCTCAGCCATCTGCGGCTCAAGCCGCTACGGCAACTTCGGGAAACATCCTTGCTCGTATTGATGGTCAGCCCGTCATGGAGGAAGATGTCCGTAAAATAGCCGGCCCCAAACTGGCCCAGGCGGAGATGGAGCTTTATGACGTGCGGAAGGATGCCGTTGACCAGATGGTTGAAGATCGTCTTTTGCAAGCGGAAGCCATCAAGAAGGGAGTCTCAAAAGAGGATTACCTCAAGCGGAATGTTAACGATAAGGTAAAGATAGAGGACAAGGAAATCGCAAAATTCTACGAAGACAAAAAGTCTCAAATGCAAGGAAAGTCCCTGGAGGAAGTAAAGCCAAATATCAGAGGTTTTCTTTTTCGCGATAAATACCAAAAACAGTATGCCAATGTGATGGATGGCTTACGAAAAAATACAAAAGTCGAATTATTGATTAAAGCCCCCAAGATCGAGGTGGAAGAAGGAGATTCTCCTTCGATTGGTCCTAAGGACGCCCCTGTCAAAATCGTAGAATTTACGGATTACCAATGCCCCTTTTGCGGTCGCTCGCGACCGACTGTGAATCAGATTTTGAGCGAATATAAGGGGAAGGTTCGTTATACCCTCCGAGATTTTCCGCTCTCCTTTCATAAGGATTCTGTGAAGGCCCATGAAGCCGGGCATTGCGCGGGGGATCAGGGCAAGTACTGGGAGATGAACAAAAAGATGTTTGAAAGCCAGATGTCTATCAAGGTGGATGACCTGAAAAAATATGCCCAGGAACTTAGACTCAATATGAAAAAATTCAACGAGTGTCTTGATTCTGGAAAATATACAGAGATGGTTCATCAAAATCAGCAGTATGGTGAATCGGTGGGTGTCAGTGGAACGCCGGCCTTTTTTATCAATGGACGTATGATCTCCGGTGCTCGTCCGTTTGAGGCCTTCAAAGTGGTCATCGATGATGAGTTGAGGAGTCAAAAGAACTAAGCGTGCTTGATCTCAAATTTGTCTTAGAAAATCTCCCCCGTGTTCAAGAGGCTTTGTCTCAGCGGGGGAGTTCGTTTGATTTATCTCCCCTCGAAAAACTGAATCAAGAACGCAAGGCCCTTCAGAAGGAACACGACGATCTCCGCTTTCAGCAAAACCAGGTTTCGAACGAGATCGTGCAATTGAAGAAGGAAAAAAAATCGGCAGAGGCCTTGCATGCCTTACTTTCAAAGACGAAAGAGACCTCGGATCGGGTCAAGGCGCTCTCCGAGAAAATATCTTTGATAGAAAATCAACTGCGCGAAATCTTGTTGCAGATCGCTAATATCCCTCATGTGTCCGTCCCGATTGGAAGAGAGGTTTCCAGCAATCGGGAGATTCGTAAGTGGGGGACCACTCCCCATTTTTCCTTCAAGCCCCGCGAGCATGGAGAGATCGGTGAATCTTTGGGCATTCTGGATTTTGAGAGGGCGGCCAAAATCGCCGGGGCACGTTTTACCCTCTACAAAGGACTCGGGGCCGCTTTGGAGAGGGCCCTCATTAATTTCATGATCGATGTGCATGGTGAGAGGGGCTATACCGAAGTCTTGCCGCCCTTTTTGGTTAATGCCCAGAGCTTGATTGGGACAGGCCAACTCCCAAAATTTGAGGCCGATCTCTTCAAGACGACAGCCGGTTATTATTTGGTCCCCACCGCCGAAGTTCCCGTGACGAATATCCATCGCGATGAGATTCTCTCTGTCGAAGAGTTGCCTATCTCCTACACAGCCTTTACGCCTTGTTTCCGGAGTGAGGCCGGCGCCGCAGGCAAGGATACGCGCGGACTCATTCGCCAGCATCAGTTTAACAAAGTCGAACTTGTCAAATTTTCAAAACCCGAATCCTCTTATGAAGACCTTGAAAAATTGACAAATGATGCTGAAGAAATTTTGAAACGGCTGGGCCTCGCCTATCGGGTCATCACCCTGTGCACAGGGGACATCGGTTTTGCGTCAGCCAAGACTTACGATATTGAAGTTTGGTTCCCTTCCCAAGGCCACTATCGCGAAATTTCTTCATGCTCCAATTTTGAAGATTTTCAGGCACGACGTGCCAATATTCGTTTTAGGCGCGGTCCCAAGGATAAGCCTGAGTTCGTTCATACACTCAATGGGTCTGGTTTGGCCGTTGGTCGTACGGTAGCCGCCATTCTGGAAAATTATCAGGAAGAAGAGGATGTTTGCATCCCCGAAGCCCTTCAACCTTACCTTAAAGTGAAGAAGATTCAGAAACCCTGACCCGCATGAAAGCTCAAGTCGGAAAAACGGCTCCTCCTTTTACACTTCGCTCTCTGACCGGGGAAGAAATCAGCTTGAGTGATTTTATCGGGAAGAAGCCGGTTGTCGTCTATTTTTATCCAAAAGATGACACGCGCATCTGTACCGCTCAGGCTTGCAGTTTTCGCGACAACTATGAGGATTTTAAAAAGGCCGGGGCCGAAGTGATCGGTATCAGTTCTGATTCAAGTGACTCACATCAACAATTTGCCTCGAAATACAAACTGCCGTTTATTCTTTTGAGCGATGAGGATGGCAAGATTCGAAAGCTTTACGGCGTCCCGACGACGCTGGGACTTATCCCCGGCCGTGTTACTTATATCATCGACAAGGCCGGCATCGTCAGACATATTTTTTCCTCTCAGTTCGATGCGCAAAAACATATCTTGGAAGCTTTGAAGGTGTTGGGGGATATCGCTTAAGGATTCGCCTCTGGCCTAAAAGGCAGGTCAAAACGGCCACAGTCCTCTGTCCAGCCGCGTTTGTGAATAGCCGGGTCAATGAGTTTCGCTCTGGTATCTGCTTCGTTTAGTGTCGTCATTTACTTATCCACTTTCTCAATAATCTCCCAATGCCCACCCTTGGCCGGGCCAATTCTATCTAAGACACCCTGCTCTTTAAGATTCTTGATTTGCCACTCTATGCCCTTGCGAGTAAGGCCTAGGATTTGGGCAATTTCTTCCGTGGAAATGGAGGGATTTTCTTGTACGAGCCCCAATATTTTCTCCCTAGTTTTCTCCCTAGTTTTCTCCCTAGTTTTTCCTTGGCGAGCTGTCTGTGAGCCGGCGGCTTCGATATGGGCAGGGTTTGCATGAAATGTGATCATGAGCCCCGACATTTCAAAATCGTAATTTGGCTTGGGGATTCCATGCTTGCGGCACTCCTCATTAATTTTATCGATTCCTCTGCCCCAAGCCTCAATGTAACCTGCCCTGAAAAAGGCATTTGCCAAGAGTGGGTTGTGGGGCTTTGAAGGGTGTTTGCCTAAAAACCGCTTCATGGTCCAACTTTCTGGCAATTGACCAGGATTCCAAAGGCAAATTTTATTGTCATACACACTGATCTGGATGGGAATACCGCTGCTATAGTCCTTGTGAATGACGGCATTCAAAACGGCTTCACGCAAAGCATCAGGTGGATAGAGGAATTTCTCGATTCTTTGGATCCCCTTGTAGGTGATGTAGGCCTTGAGATACTTCGTTTGCAAAAGCTCCAGCGTTTTTTCAACCTGATCAAAAAGGTTTCCGTGAATTTCATCTTGGTAGCGCAGGTCATCGTCGGTCACAAAAAAACCGATCTTGATCCATGATCCGCTGATGATGCCTTCGGGTCGATCGGAAAAAAGCAGACAGGCTGCTCGCTTGAGTCCGTGCGATTCGACTAATTCCAAGTTATCAAGCAGAACCTCCCGGCTGTCCTTTAAGATAGCAGGATCCATGCGCCCGCTTTGCTTGGCTTTTTGTTTGAAGAGTTTCAGGGCTCCCGCACTGCAATTTTTCTGCTTAAAAGAGGGCTCCAACACGCCATCCCACTGCTTGCCCTGCTTACGCAAAATAAAGCGATCGAGTGCGGCACCCTTAAGAGCCTGATTGGTGCTGCCGCTTCGGTAATAATAGTCACCCTTGTAGCTGATGGGGTTTGGATAGGCCGGAACGACAATTTCCAGGTATTCCTTGCCGGTGGATTTGCGCAGGTTGACATCGACCATGATGCCGAGCAGATCGCGCACTTTGTTTGGAAGTATCTCCAGCAATTCCTTGGCGTTCTTTACCCCGATAATCTGATTCTTATCGTTTTTGCCAATGATCAGCTTGCCACCCTCGGCATTGGCGAAACCGCAGATCCATTTCAGATATTCATCGCGCCAGGATTCCTTCCATTCCTTATTTTGGCTTTCCTTAGTCATAGGTTCTCATTACTTTTTTGATGACTGCGTTACCCTTTTGAGCAGTGCCTCTAAATCTTTCTTTTTGTACAGGCGATACCCATTCACTGGATGACGATGGGTTTTAATCTTCCCCCCTCTTTCCCAATTCCTGAGCGTACCCGCAGACACCCCCAAAAAGAGGGCCGCCTCATTAATCAGCATGTAGTTCTGGAGATTATCCATAGTGACCAACCTTAGTAGTATAGGGTTGCCTCATTGTCAAAGGTTGATAAGGCTTATAAATCTTACCGTAAAATGCTTGGCAGTTCCGTTTTCAGATCTGAAAGCCCCGTCAGTTTTCATCACCTGCGTATCTATTCCCAGTAAGGCGACTTGCGCCCCAAGAATAGGAAAAGCGTGATGAAAATTTCTGAGATCAACATTCAGCTCATCAAACCGGTAAATGGTCTTGTGGCCTTTGCCAGTGTTGTCCTCGACGACAAAATCTATCTCGGCTCCATCGGTGTGCATCAACGGCTGGATGGCACCGGTTATCGGCTGACCTATCCCACCAAAAAAACCGGCAATCGCGACTTTCACATTTTTCATCCTATTGAACGAAACTTAGGCCAACAAATTGAGCAAGCAATTCTGAACAAGGTCACAACACTCTTGGAAAAACAGAATACCGGTGACTCAGTAATTTTCGGAGAGGATGGCGATGCTATCCGCTGAGCAAATCAAACAGTTTCAGGTTTTGTATGAGCGGCGCTTTGGGCGGCAGATCAGCGAGCAACAGGCCTATGACATGGGGATGAAGCTTGTGACGCTGGTGAAGCTCACCGGTACCGCTCAGGGCAAGGCCCAGAAAAAACGTAATGAAGGGAACCATCATGACAAAGAAAAAAATCTAAACGGAGAGGGTGGGATTCGAACCCACGGTACCCTTGCGGGCACGCCAGTTTTCAAGACTGGTGCCTTCAACCACTCGGCCACCTCTCCTTTTAATTAAGGGGAGATCTCCGCTCTCCCCTTAATAATCCCCATCTGGACTCTGAGGACTCATCGTTCGCTCCGCTACACCGAACGGCGTGAAGCCGATTCGGTGTATGCTCGCTCACTCTACAAAATAACTCTGGGCAGGGATAAATGCCGATGTATTTTTTTACGGAGAGGGGGGGATTCGAACCCCCGATACGGCTTTTGACCGTATAACGGTTTAGCAAACCGCCGCCTTCAGCCACTCGGCCACCTCTCCTTGATAATTAAGGGGAGATCTTCGCTCTCCCCTTAATTATCCCCATCTGGACTCCCGGATCTCATCGTTCGCTCCGCTACACCGAACGGCGTGAAGCCGATTCGGTGTATGATCGCTCACTCTTGCCCTCTCAGGCCTGAAGGGCCGTTGCCTTTTTACTTCTTCAAGAAGCCTTGACGGGGTTTCGGAATTAGGCCCATTATCCCTGTCAAATTGGCAAAGTCAAATTTGAAAATCTCTTCTTTATCAAAATTTAAACCCCTGATCTTTCTTCTCTTAGGGCTCGTGGCCCTTGTGGGCACCTATTTCTTTATTTTGGATTACTGGATTCGATCCAAATTTGAGTCCCATCGCTGGAATCTTCCTTCTCGTATCTATTCAGATTCTTTTTATTTATATCCGGATCAAAAGAAGACGGTGGAGGAAGTGGAACGACGACTGGAGCGGTTGGAGTACAAGCGGGTGGCAGGGCCTGTGAAGGCCGTTGGGGAATTTTCTCGACTGGGGGCCTCTATTCTCTCCGTTTACCTCCATAACTTTGCCTACCCTTCGGAGGAGTTTTTGGGTTTTCCCATTACCATCGAGTTTTCCTCAACAGGTCTTAAACGAATTCAGAGGATGGACGACGGAGAGGTTTTAAATACGTTGAAACTCGAACCCGAGCTCATTGCCTCTATCTTTGATCAGAAGATGGAGGACCGCACGGTGATTTCGATCAATGAAATGCCGCAGGCTCTGATAGATGCCGTCGTGGCGATTGAAGACGAACGTTTTTATGAGCATCATGGGATTGATCCACTTTCTATCCTTCGCGCTTTTTTGACGGACCTCCTTCATCTGCGTGCGGTTCAAGGGGGGAGTACCCTGACACAACAATTGATCAAAAATTATTTTTTGAGTTCTGAAAAAACAGTGGCCCGTAAAATTAATGAGATGATGATGGCCATCCTGATCGAACTTCGTTACTCAAAACGGGAAATCCTGGAGGCGTACTTTAATGAAATTTATTTTGGGCAAAAAGGTCCTATTTCAATTACAGGGATTGAAGAGGCAGCGAGATTTTATTTTTCAAAAAAGGCCTCCCAGCTCTCATTGGCCGAGTCGGCTCTCTTGGCGGGAGTGGTAAGATCGCCCGGAGAATATTCTCCTTATCGAAACATCAATAGAGCTTATGATCGCAGAAACTTTGTTCTGAAGGTGATGAAAGAAAAAAAGATGATAACCCCCTCCGAGTATGAGAAGGCTCATAAAGAAAAAATAGTTTTAAAAAGCAGCCACTCCAGGGCCCTTCAGGCGCCTTACTTTGTTGATTTTGTACAATCACAACTCAAGACGAATTATCCGGAAGCCATTTTGAAATCACAGGGCATTAATATTTTTACAACGCTGGATATGGATCTGCAAGAAGTTGCAGAAACAAAGATGACCAAACGTCTCGGAGAGCTCGAAGAGAATAAGGCGAACTTAAAAAAAATAAAGAAGAGTGGAAATCTGCTGGAAGGGGCTTTTATAGCCCTTCAGCCGGAGACAGGGGCGATCCGCGCTTATGTGGGTGGGCGGGCGTATGAATTGAGTCAGTTTGACCGGGTGGCCGAGGCCCACCGCCAGCCTGGATCTTCTTTTAAGCCTTTTGTTTATCTGACGGCGCTTGCTGAAGAGGGGAAACACTACAACCTGGCGTCGATGATAGACGATACTTCTTTTAGCGTCCCCATGGGCGGGCGGAATTGGACTCCGGAAAACTATGACAAAAGCGAGCATGGCACGGTGACATTTCGGGAGGCTCTTGAACACAGTTACAATATTGCCACAACCAAATTGGCGATGGAGGTGGGACTTGAGAAAGTCGTCATGATGGCTCATGAGGCTGGCATTGAAAGTCCCTTGCAGCCTTATCCTTCTCTGGCCCTGGGGGCTTTTGAAGTGACACCACTTGAGCTGGCACGTGCTTATACTCTTTTTCCAAATCATGGGACACGTTCGGAGCCCATCGCGATTATGAGTGTTGTGACGCGCGAGGGTCAAGTCCTTGAGAAGCGCGGGTATAAAATGCAGGGGGTGATTTCGCCAGAGCTCGCCTACCTGATGAATTATTTGATGCGAGGGGTGTTGGATCGTGGAACCGCTTCATCGGCAAGGACATTGGGATATACAGGATTGGGGGCTGGCAAGACAGGAACGACGTCCGATTATAGGGACAGCTGGTTTGTCGGTTATACTCCCGACTTGCTCGCCTTGGTCTGGGTGGGTTATGACGACGGAACTCCCACGGGACTTTCGGGGGCCTCCGGGGCCCTCCCTCTTTGGGTGGATTTTATGAAGGCGGTGAATCCGGCCGGCGCTTCCCACGAAGATTTTCTGGCCACGCAAAATATCTTGCTGGTCAAAGTTTCGAAAACCGGTAAGCTCTACCGGCCCAGTTGTGGAGAACCTTTTGAAGAAGCCTTTTTAAAGGGGACAGAACCTCACGAGTATTGTGACGGCGGGAAATTAAAATGAAAAAGTTTTTTCTTATAATGGGCATTTTATTTTTATCTTCCTGTGCTTCTTTTAATTCATCCAGACGCTCGACGGTTCCTGGATCACGCAACCCTCCTGTTTCTAAATCCTCTGAAGAGATGACACCCGAGCGAAAGGCGTCTCAAGTCCTGGTTGAACAAGGTCAGGCTGCTTTGAATGAAGGTCGCTATGATCATGCGGCGGATCTTTTTCAGGAATCCATCTCGGTTGATCCTTCCAATGGTATTGGTTATTATTTATTGGCGACAGTCAAATTTCAATCGGGGGAATATGGAGATGTTTGGAATCTCCTCGATAAAGCTGAACTCCAGCTTTCGAACCAACCCGAGATGCTCGAAAAAATTCAGACGCTACGACTTGAAATTCAAAAACAAAAACCTGAAAAATAAAAATTAAAAAGGTGAATCGGCAATCCTAAAATCATCATAATCGCAAGAGGCTGCTGTATGGGTGGCATTTGCGTCGGTCAAAATTCCAAAACCTTTTGGATTTTGGGAAGGCTCTTTTTTAAAAATCTTTTTATAATCTTCGATTACGTTGACAGCGATCGTTCTCCAATTCCCCAAATGGGTTGAGGCGCTATCAAGAACAACGATATAAAACTTGCCTGGTTTTTTTTCATAGACGGTACCGACGGGTAATGTTGAACTCCAAACGTATTTCAAGATATCTCCATGATAACCCTCAAAGACCACATAGACACCACAACCACTGTCATTTGTCGCCGGATTATTCTCGGCAGCTCCTTGGGGCAGGATCTTTGCGCGCCATCGCCATGAAAAATAAGGCCAGCGTGGAAGGTCCCACTCAAATCTCCTAAAAATTTGTACAGAGATGTCTTGATCATCAAACGATGACAAAAATTTATGATGATCTTCCGATTGCACGGAATAAACTTGCAGGGCATCTGCCCTTTGAAAGGGAAAGGTTTTAAAGTTGATGGGAAATTTCCCAACTTCATAAGCGTTAAAGTTCTCGATCTCCCGGATAGAAGCAGGGGGGGGTGTGTTGTGGTTTTCAGCTGAGAGTGAGGAAGGGATAAAAAGAAGCAGGACCCATAAAATTTTCATTTTTAAACTCTACGGGAAATACCCAAGTCGGTCAAGGTGATGGCCTATTCCCCAAGCTCAAAATGGATCCACACCTCGAGGGCTCCTTCGTGAGAAGGATAAGGCGCTGCGCGTCGAATACTCTCTTGGGCTTCCTGGTCCAATATCTGGGAGCCAGAACTCGTTTTGAGAAGGATCTCCTGGGGCTGTCCCTTTTCACCAATGCGGAAGTGGACAAGCGATTTGCCCTGAACGCCAGATCGTTGCGCCACGAGAGGGTATTGCTTGGCCCTTTCGATGCGTTCCCGAATTTTGGCTAGCACAAAGTTTGTCCCGCCTTCGGGGCCAGAGCCAACACCGGGGCCTCCTTGTCCAATGCCTTCTCCGTGAGAAAGAGAACTTAAAGCCGCCTGAGGCGTGCCGGATTTTTTTCTGTTTTTGGCCGATTCAGAGGAAGTGGTTTTCCACGGACTTTTTTCACCGACGATGTCGACAGAAACCATCGATTCCCTTCTCCCGCCTCTTCCCGCAAGAGGGGAATCTGAAGAAAGAGAAAGAAAGGCAAAAATCCCGACAAAGGTCAGAAGAAGGAGATGGATGACAAAAGAAAACCCGACAGCGGACCAGAATTCTGTCGGGTTCTTCTTTTTCATAAAATAAAAATTAGTGGGCGATGACTAGCTCCGACTCACGCAGCGAGGGCAAAACTTTCTGGATCAGGGACAAACTTCCAAATAATACCCCTGAGTAAACAAGATCCCCCAGCAAGGTATTTTGGAAAAAGGGAATGGCCGCTATGTAGCAAGTGGCAAGTCCGGCTGCTGTTTTAGGATAGAGGGATTGCAGGGCCCAAGTGCCGAAATTCGTAACAAGGAAAAACAAGATCGAGCTTGCCATGGTGGCAGCCACGATACGAGAGAAGGTCTGTTTTTTGCGAAGCCAAAATCCAATGCCCACAATGGCCGCAAAGCTGACATATACCGCCAGCATGGTCGTATGAAATCCCAGGACCAGATCACTTAAAAACATGGCGATCATGGGGACAAGAAAGGCAGATTTTTTGCTGGAAAATTGAGAACCCCCAAAGAGGGCAATCCCCGTAATCGGCGCAAAGTTATAAGGATGAGGCATCAAACGCGTTGCCACCGCCAGGAGAATCATGGTGGTCAGGACGAGAAAACGATTTTTGGTCTCTTTGGTCATGGGAAGGCTCCTTTCAAGCGACCTTACTACCCATCTTGATAGTGGTTGTCCAGAGGGGATTTATAGCTCTATCTCCACCTTCCCATACACGCTCCTCCCCGGCAGCGGGAAGCCCACGACATCTGATGTGAGGTCATTCAATATATTTTTAAATTCAAGACTTGCGGTTATTTTTTTGTAGAATTTGAGGGCGACACCCGCATTCCAAAAAAGGCGGTGGGAAATCCGCTGGAGATTTTGGGTATCCAGGAAATTGCTGTCCATGAAGTTGGCATCACTAAAAATCTTGGCCCAAGGGTTGTAAAGAGAGGTGATGAGATTGGCTTCATGCATCGGCCGTCCGGGGAGGAATTTCCCGTCAGGGCCCGGCAATCCGCTCGTGTCCTTGGCCCATTGGAAGGTGTAGTTGCCGCTGATGTTCAGGTGATGAAAGAAGGAGACGGAGGCGAGAGCCTCGACTCCTTGGATACGGGCCCTGGAAATGTTTTCGGCCCGCACGGTGAATTGGGATGTTTGCAAAAATTGAATCAGTTGGTTGATGTGGTTCAAAAAATAAGAAACTTCAAAATGAAAGGGCGTGACATCGAGATTACCTCCGATGTCCCAATTGATACCTTCTTCAGGCTTCAGGCTGGAGTTGCCCACCAAACTCCCACGGTCGCCAAAGAGTTCGGAAAAATTGGGAATCCGAAAAGAACGCGAAAAGTTGGTTCTCAACGACAGGCGAGAGACGGGGCTGTATTTGACGCCTATTTTGGCGCTGAGAGGATGCAGGACAGAGGCCGGGGAACTTGCGAAGTTATTAAAAACGTGTTCTGTCCTGACAGAAGGATTGAGGATTAGTTTTTCGTCAAAAAAGAAGAGCTCGTCTTCCAGGCTCGCCGTGGCTGTATTGCGCACGCTCTTGGGTGAAGAAGGCGGGGATTTTGAAAAATCCTTGGGCAAAAATTGCTCTCCCCGATATTGAAGAAACAAACCCCACCTTTGGTGGTTTCCGATCAAGAGAGTGTTTTTTAAAATCGCTCCATACTGAAAGGTATGGTTGTCATTGTCTTGTGCCCCAAGCCCGATGTCTCCTTTTGGGTCAGAAAACTCTTCTTGGAGAAATTGAAAAAATGGACTGAATCCCAAATCGAGATGGGGAAGGATGTTTTGTTGATTGATTTCCAGGGCCGTTCCGTTACGGGTGGCGGCAAAACGGGCTGTGTCCGAGGATCGAGTGGCCAGTCCGGGGACACCCCGATCTTCACGAAAGAAATGGTTGTTCACATGAAGAGAGAGGCCCTCGTGTGAAGCAGATGTTATGAGAACATCGGTCAACAAGTTGTGCCGGTTAAAATCATTATTGTGACGTCGTGTCGTGAAATCATCGGATGAGTTAAAGGGAGTTCCGTTATTGTCGACAAAAATGAAATCCCCGGCGCTATGATTAAAGCTATAGCCGATCTCCGCAGAGACGGACTCATGTTTTTCGGAATGGAGCAATGTCCCTTCGTATGTTTTAAAAGAGCCATAGGATTGCGTGATCTTTGTCTCTCGTTTCTTCGAGGCCTTCTTGGTAATGATATTGACGACTCCTCCTATCGAACTTGTCCCAAAGTTGGCAGGGGCGGCCCCTTTATAAATTTCAATCTTCTCAATTTGATCGGTGGGGATGGTGGCGATATTGACACCCCGGCCGGCTCCCTGGTTCATCAGGATCCCATTGAGATAAACCGAGACTTGTTCAGAGGTAGATCCTCGGATGGCGACGGTGGCAAAATCATCGAGTCCGCCATAACGACGGATTTGAATGCCGCTTGCCTCTTGAAGTACTTCAGAAAGGCTTGATTTTTTTCCTTCAAGAGATTTACCCGTGATCACGGTTGTAAAGGCGACAGAATCGTGCTGGGGTGTTATGGCTTTGACTGTAATTTCACCCAAGGACTGATCCTCCGCAGAGGCGAGAGAGGTTGCCAGGGCCAGAGAGACCAAGAGAGAAGTGAAGAAAAGAATTTTTAAAGAGTTACTCAAACGATGCATGTTCCCCCCGGTAGTTGATTTGGTCTTGGGGCGGTTTTTATGGTTGAAATGCTAATAGTTGATGAGGCTGAAAATGACTATGAAAAAAGAAATCGAAGCCGTGGCTGCTGTGATTGAGAGAGATGGAAATTTTTTGATTACCAAGCGCCTCGAAACCTCCCCTATGGGGCATTGTTGGGAGTTCCCCGGTGGCAAGATTGAAAAGGGTGAAACGATTGAGGCGTGTGCCATTCGGGAATGTCAGGAAGAAATCGATGTGGTCGTCGAGCCTATCAAACGCCTGAAGCATGTCTTGTTTGATTACCCTCATGGGTTGATTTCGCTGCATTTTGTCCATTGCCGTCTGGCGAGGGGTGAGCCCCGACCTGTCGAATGTCGAGAAGTTCTCTGGATTAAACCCCATCAATTCCTGGATTATGAATTTCCCCCGGCAGACGTAGGGGTGATCGAAGAGTTAATGGCCGGAAGGCATTTTCCGGCTTGATTTTAATTGACAAAGGGCTCAGACTTCCCTAGCTTTGCGCGATTTTCACGACTTTGTTTATTAAATTGTTATAAGGACTAGAGAAAATTATGGTTGGTATTCGAATTCGAGAAGGAGAGTCCTTTGAAAGTGCTGTCAGGCGCTTCAAACGATCTTGTGAAAAGGCCGGGATTCTTTCTGAGCTTCGCAAGCGAGAACACTACGAAAAACCGTCCGTGCGCCGGAAGAAGAAATCCATAGCGGCTCGCAAACGAGCCCTTAAGAAAATAACGCGCAGGGAATTTTAACAATGTCTCTCAAAGAAGACCTGAAAAAAACCCTGGTCGCATCAGCCAAGGCCAAGGATCAGGTCCGGCTTGATACCATTCGGGCTATTCAATCCGCCGTTCGTTACAAAGAAATTGAAAAAAGAAGCGAGCTTATGGACCCTGAGATCGTGTCTGTTATTGGATCTCTCTGCAAACAGCGGCGCGATTCGATCGAACAGTTTCAAAAAGGGGGACGGCAGGATCTTGTGGATAAAGAAAGCCGGGAGCTGGGTATTCTTCAGGAGTTTCTGCCGGAGCCGCTTTCCCAAGAAGAGATAGAGAAGGTGATCCGCAAGGTCATCGGTGAGACGGGCGCAGCGGGAATCAAGGATATGGGCAATGTTATGAAGGTAGCTGTTAAAGAACTTGCTGGAAAAGCGGATGGCAAGTTAGTGAGCGACCTTGTTCGTTCTCTACTGACCAAGTGAAGTGTCCGTTTATTAATAAAGATTCCTGCATGGGGGATGCAGCGATATGCCATTTATTCCCGATCAAGAGTTGCAGGAAATAAGATCTCGTGCCGATATTGCCCAAGTTGTTGGTGAAAAAGTTTCCTTGAAGCGTGCGGGACGAAATCTAAAAGGCCTGTGTCCCTTTCATACCGAAAAATCTCCTTCCTTCATGGTTAATCCTGAAAAGCAAATCTACCACTGCTTTGGTTGTGGGGCTGGTGGCGATGTTTTTTCCTTTTTGATGAAATACGAGGGCCTTGAATTTATTCAGGCGGTTGAACAATTGGCCGAGCGTTATGGAGTGACTCTTTCAAAAATACATGGGGAAGACGAGGGGCGAATTCGAAAGGCCAAGACCGAGAAGGAATTACTCTTAAGGATCAATCGTCTCGCCGGAAGATTTTTTTATGAAACCCTCATGAAGGAAGAGGCCGGTGCTAAAGGTCGTGATTATTTAAAGAAGAGGGAGATTCGGGATGAGATGATCCGGGAATCTTTTTTGGGCTATGCTCCGGGTGATGGTAAAAAGCTCACGAGGCTCTTTATAGAAAAAAAGGTCCCCATGGATCTTGCGGTGCGTCTCGGTCTTATTCGCCAAGGGGCGGCAGGCGACTATTATGATTTTTTCCGCGACCGTCTGATTTTTAGTATCGTTTCTCCGGATGCTCAGGAAGGCAAGTTCCTGGGTTTTAGCGGGAGGGCCCTGGAAGATACGATCCAACCCAAATATTTAAATTCCCCCGAATCGCCGATCTACCATAAAGGAGATTCTCTCCTGGGGTTGCAGGCGGCTCGCTCTGCCATTCGAGAAAAGGATCAGGTGATCCTTGTTGAGGGTAATTTTGACATGCTTCGTCTTCATCAGGCAGGCCTTCGCCATGTCGTGGCTCCGTTGGGAACGGCTTTGACAGAATTACAAGTGCGCTCGCTCGCCCGGTTGACCAGTCACTTTATCTTGCTCTTTGACGGGGACGAGGCCGGTACCCGAGCTGCCGAAAGGGCTTTGGAAATTTTCCTCCCTCTGGGCATTAATCCGCGCGTTGTTCTCCTGCCCAAGGGCGAAGATCCCGACAGTTTTGTCAAAGAGCAGGGAGCCCCTGTCTTGCAGGATCGTATTTCTAAATCCCCCCCCTTGCTCGATGTGCGCATCGAAACTATCTTATCAAAGGAGGGGAGAGATCCTCAAGGGCAAGTGCGGGCGATTCAAGCCATTGGAGGCCTTTTGAACCTTCTCCCAAACGAAGTTGAGAAAAGTCTTTATATTCAAAGGGTTGCCGAAAAATTTGGTCTTTCGGAGAATTTGTTTTCAGCGGGCTTTCAACAAAAGAGAAAAGAATCGAGAAAGCCTAGCAACTTTTCTGAGAATCTTGGCGATGATAGTAAGAAGTTGCCTCCGATGGAACGGACAGTTTTGGAAATTCTGCTCTCAGGGCAAGCGGCCCCTGGCATTCTCTTTAAAGAGATTGACATGAAGGACTTTTCCCATCCTCGTCTCAGTCAAGTGTGGGGAGTCTTAAAAGAGAATTATGAACAAGGGGGTCCTCTTGATATTGCCAGGATCTTGACCGGTTTACCTGAAGGAGAAGTGCGCAAGTTGATTTCAGAATTGGCTTTTACGGGCAGTCAATGGAACAACATCGATCAAAATGCAGAAGGATCCGAAGGAACAAAGGCGGCTTTTGATTGTATACACCAGCTACGGACGACGCGGATGCGGGTAAGATTAAAAGATCTCTCCCATGAGATACGAAGGGCCGAGACGGAACATGATGCGGAAAAGATGAGGGAGTTACTTGATAGGAAAAATCAACTGATCAAAGAAATGACGAGTTTACACTAGCGAAAGGAGCAAGGTCCCCTTGTGAAATGAGCGGTGCAACCCCGCCCATCCAGATGAGGGGCTAGGGGAGAGTGCGGTATCTCTCCCCTCTACTATGGAAAAAAAGGACTTAAAAGAAATACAGCAGTTAATACACATCGGCAAAGAAAAGGGTTTTTTGACTTATGAAGAAGTCAATGACGCCTTACCGGATGACCTCACATCCCCCGAACAGCTCGATGATGTTCTTTCGATGTTTGATGAGATGGATATCGAAGTTGTTGCCGAGGAGGAGGAGACCAAGGTTGCTACCAAGAAAAAAGGATCTCCTTCTACCCCGAGTGTTGCGAGCGCCGAGGAAAAACCCACCCCTGATGAGGATGATGATGAGGGGGATGCTGTTGTTGAGACTCCAGAGCCTGTGGAGACCGAGTTGGGTGGGAAGTCTACCGACCCTGTGCGTCTTTATCTGCGCAAGATGGGTTCGATTGCTCTTTTGACACGTGAAGGCGAAGTCGAAATTGCCAAGAGAATTGAGCAGGGAGAGGATGAGGTTCTTCGGATTATTCTAAAAACCAATCTGGGTCTTGCCGAATTTTTGGATATGGGAGAGAAGCTCGCCAAAAATAAAATGCGGGTTGCCGATATCGTGAAGGACTTTGATGATATTGAAGAAGGTGGCGGGCTTGATGAGTCGGAGTATCGGCAAAAAGTCATGAAGCTCATGTCTCGTATTCGCTCCTTGGCGCCTCAATATCGCCAACTCATGGGGAAGGCCACCAATGAGAGACTCAAAAAAGAGAATCGGGAAAAATGCGAGAGGGATGCCGATGCCGTTCGTGAGGAGATGTTGCAATGTCTCAAGGACATGCGTCTCAATCGGAAGACGATCAATCATCTGATTGGGCGCCTCACCGGTTACCTAGATACGATTGATGAGTGTGATCGTATTCAGGCCGGTTATCGTCGCAAACTTGGATTGGATCAGGAACAGATGGCGGATACGACGGATCGGTTTCGCCGCAGTCCTTATTTAAAGAAAAAGGTATGTCAGGAGCTTGATGTCGAGATAGAAGATCTCGAGAGAATTTTTGATCAATACAAGGCTTCTGAAAAAAAGATTCGCGAGACCGAAAGAAGTTTTGGTGGTGATGAAAAAAGCCTCAGGGGTGTTGTGCGGGATATTCGTCGTGCCGAGATGTTTGCGGATCGCGCCAAAAATGAACTTGTTGAGGCCAACTTGAGATTAGTTGTCAGCATCGCCAAAAAATACACCAATCGAGGTCTTCAGTTTCTTGATCTGATTCAGGAAGGTAACATCGGTCTCATGAAGGCCGTGGATAAGTTTGAATACAAGCGCGGTTATAAGTTTAGTACCTATGCGACTTGGTGGATTCGCCAGGCCATCACACGGGCGATTGCGGATCAGGCGCGTACGATCCGAATTCCTGTTCATATGATTGAGACAATTAACAAGCTGGTTCGTACCTCGCGGTACCTGGTGCAGGAATTAGGACGTGAACCGAGCCCTGAAGAAATTGCCGAAAAGATGGAGCTCCCTTTGGAGAAGGTGAGAAAGGTCTTGAGGATCGCCAAAGAACCTATCTCCTTGGAGACACCTATCGGCGAGGAAGAAGACAGTCATTTGGGAGATTTTATTGAGGATAAGTCGATTCCAACGCCTGGAGATGCGGTGACAAACTTGAATCTTGCCGAGCAAACACAACGGGTATTAACAACGCTTACACCGCGTGAAGAAAAAGTTCTCCGGATGCGTTTTGGAATTGGCGAAAAATCGGATCATACACTTGAAGAAGTAGGCCGAAATTTTTCAGTGACGCGTGAGCGTATTCGCCAGATTGAAGCCAAGGCCTTGCGCAAGCTGCGCCATCCGAGCCGTGCGAAGCGCTTGAAGAGTTTTGTAGATTGAATTGGGCCCGCCAGGACTCGAACCTGGAACGATCCGGTTATGAGCCGGGGGCTCTACCATTGAGCTACAGGCCCTTGACTCAAGGATCTGTTTTATAAAGGAGAGTTTTTGAAAGATCAACTTCGTATTATATTCAATCTCAGTCAACTCGATCTGAAGATCCATGAGTCCCGGACGTCTCTTGAGAATATTCCTATTCTCCGTGAGGAGTTAGAAAAGGACCTGGAGGCGAAGAGGGTTGGTGTTGCTGAAAAGGCGAAGGTTTTCGCCGAATTGGAGAAGGCCAAAAAAGACAAAGAACGTGAAGTGGAGACGATGGATGTGAGACTCAAGGATTTTGAAGGAAATTTGTCCCAGATAAAGACAAATAAAGAATATCAAGCGGCTACCAAAGAAATTGCCGATAGTAAAAAAATCAAAAAGGGTGTCGAGGATCAGATCCTCGAGGTGATGACGCGTTTGGAGACTTTAAAGACAGAGATCCAAACTCTGGAGGAACCCCTCAAGTCGGCCGAGGCGGCCTTTGAAAAGCAAAATGCCGAGCTGGATGAAGAAGAAAAAAACCTGGCTCAAGCCATTGCCAAGGTAGAAGAAGCGAGAAGCGGCCTCTTAAAGCAGATTGATACGAATCTCCTGGCGCTCTATCAAAAAGTAAAGAAGATGCGTCGTGAGGTGATGGCCTTCGTGGAAGGAGGGGCCTGTCAAGGTTGCAATATGAGGGTGCCTCCGCAGCTTCATATTGAGATTCAAAAATTAAAAACAGTGCATTCGTGCCCTTCTTGTCATAGAATACTGTACCTTCGCGAGTGGTATCCGGAAGGCGAAACACTGGAAACAACAACGAAGGAGGTTGCCCCATGAAATTAAAATCATTACCTACGTCTCTTTTTGTGGAGGTATTGGATTACTTGGCTGATTATGAGCATTTCCAGGGCCTGGACCATATACTCGATGGGGAATATACCGTGCTCGATGTGAGGAGTGCCCTCCGCGAACTCTCGATCCACCTGCGCAAGGCTCTTGAGGTAGAAAAGAATCAAGTGGCGGTTTTCGACTTTCATAAAGACGAGAGGCTGAGCTCCCAGGCGAGAAACCTTCTTTCGGCCTTATCTCCCGGAGATGAAAGACGGCTCCTTGAAAAGTTCGGATTTTTAGATATTTAATCCACGACATGCCTAAATACATACTTTATACCGATGGCGCCGCTCGTGGAAATCCGGGGCCTGCCGGGGCGGGTGCCTTTATTTGTACTCCCGATGGGACAGTGATCGCCGAGATTGCCGAGTATTTGGGGGAGACGACCAATAATGTTGCCGAGTATCGCGGTCTTTTGGCGGGCCTGAGAAAACTTGTTGAAATCGGCGCCAAGGAAATCGAGATTCGTGCGGATTCAGAGCTGATGGTCAAACAACTCAAAGGGGAATATCGGGTCAAGAATGAAACCTTGAAGGTCCTTTTTGAGGAAGCCAAGACCCTCTTGAAGAAGATCCCTTCTTATTCTATACGGCATGTGTATCGCGAAATGAATAAAGATGCAGATCGGTTATCGAATTTAGCGATTGATCAAAAATTTTAACCCAATCGGATAGTCGCTCTTGCGCCGTGAGGCACAGGGGAGGAAAGTCCGGACACCGTAGGGCAGGGTGCTGGTTAACGACCAGGCGTCGCGAGACGACGGAAAGTGCAACAGAAAGTATGTACAGGTAATGCTGTAGTGAAATCAGGTAAACCCCACCCGGTGCAAGACCAAATAGGTGGATGGAGAAGTGGCCCGGTTCGTTTTTGGTGAAAGCCAGAACCATTCATGGGTAGGTCGCTTGAGGTCATCAGCAATGGCGATCCCAGAGAAATGACTATCTCTTCGCTTCCGGCGAAAAGACAGAATCCGGCTTACAGATTGGGTTAAAAATTTTTGATCACAAGGTTGATAACCGCATTATCAAATCCGGCGTTGTGGCCATTGACTGGATTTCAAATACCGTTTGACAATATGCGTCAAGGATGAATAACTGAATGGGTATTCATTTTTAACCTAAGGAGCCTTTATGAGAGAAGCCGTCATTGTTTCCGCCGTCCGCAGCCCGATGGGCAAATCCAACAAAGGATTGTTGGCCAACATGCGCATTGACGATCTGGGTGCTTTGATTGTCAAGGCAGCCTTGGAACGTGTACCGCAACTCAATCCCGAAGACATCGAAGATTTGATTCTAGGGTGTGCCATGCCGGAAGGCGAGCAGGGAATGAACCTGGCTCGAAACATCGGGCTACTCGCTGGTCTTCCAAAAACGGTAGCTGCTGTAACGGTTAATCGTTTCTGTGCTTCTGGATTGGAAACGATCAACACAGCCGCTCTTCACATCATGGTAGGAAACGGTGATGTTTATTTGGCCGGTGGTGCGGAGTCTATGAGCCACGTGCCGATGGGTGGTTTTAATCCTTCTCTCAACGAAAAATTTTTCCAACCCGGTATGCCTCAAGCTTATGTTTCAATGGGCATCACGGCTGAAAATGTAGCGGCTAAGTACAATGTGAGTCGTGAGGATCAGGATAAATTTGCAGTGTCTTCTCATCAAAAGGCCACGAAAGCTCGTGAAACAGGTGTTTTTAAAAATGAGATGATCAATGTAGAAGTGACTTTGCCGGATGGTAAAAAAGCCGTTTTGGATTTTGATGAAAATGTTCGTGCCGATGCTTCCTTTGAAAAACTTTCTTCACTGAAGCCTGCTTTTAAGGAAGGTGGAAGTGTCACTGCGGGTAATTCTTCTCCTCTTACCGATGGAGCCGCCATTGTGGTGGTCATGTCGTCTGACAAAGCCAAACAGTTAGGCATCAAACCTTTGGCGAAGATTCGTGCGATGGCCGTGGCTGGTTGTGATCCCGAAACCATGGGTATGGGACCTGTCCCTGCTGTCCGTAAGGCTTTGAAGCGTGCCGGAATGACGATCAAGGACATTGATATCATCGAGCTGAACGAAGCTTTTGCCGCTCAAGGTTTAGCCGTGCTTCGTGAACTGGGTGCTGATCTCAGTAAAGTCAATCCTTTTGGTGGTGCTATCGCCATTGGGCATCCACTGGGTTGTAGCGGTGGCCGTATCATGACGACGCTCATTAATGGACTGCATCGTCTCAACAAAAATATTGGTATTGAAACGATGTGTATTGGGGGTGGGCAAGGATGCGCGACAATCATTGAGAGGTTATAATCATGTCACGAGAAATTAAAAAAGCAGCCGTACTTGGTTCGGGTGTGATGGGCAGTGGGATTGCCGCGCATTTGGCAGGAGCCGGGATCCCTGTTCTTCTTTTGGATATTGTTCCCAAAGATTTAAAAGTGGGTGAGAGTCGAAACAAACTCGCACAAGCGGGTATCGATCATGTACTCACATCAAAACCTTCTCTCATTTTTTCAAAACGGGATGCAAAACTTATTACCCCAGGAAATTTTGATGATGATTTTGACCAGATCAAAGATTGTGATTTAGTGATTGAGGTTGTTGTGGAGCGTTTGGATATCAAGCGCCAGGTATTTGAGCGCATTGATAAAATCATGAAACCCACCACGATTATTAGTTCCAACACATCCGGGCTTCCCTTAAAGGATATGTCCGAAGGACGTTCAGCAACATTCAAAAAGAATTTCGTCATCACTCATTTTTTTAATCCTGTTCGCTATATGAAATTAGTTGAGTTGGTGACAGGGCCTGAAACCGATCCGGAAGTGGGTTGTTTCATTGCGGGCTTTTTGTCCAAACGTTTGGGCAAAGGAGTTGTCTATGCTAAAGACACACCAAACTTTGTAGCAAATCGTATTGGTATTTATGGATGGTTTGCCACGATGCAGGAAGTTTTGAAAGGCAACTACAAGGTAGAAGAGGCGGATAAAATTTTAGGCACTGCGACGGCTCGACCAAAGAGTGCCATGTTTCGGACAACCGACATGGTGGGGTTGGATACCATGGTTCATGTAGCTCGTAATACTTATGAGACTTGTCCTCAAGACGAGAAACGTGACGTTTTTAAAATTCCCGATGTGGTCCAAAAAATGTTTGACCAAAAACTTTTAGGAGACAAAACGGGTTCTGGTTTTTTTAAAAAAATAAAAAATGTTGATGGTAAAAAAGAGATTTTAGCTTTTGATCTCCAGACCCTTCAGTATCGTCCTCAGGAAAAAATCAAGTATGATTCCTTGGGTGAGGCCAAAAATATAGAAGATCCAGGGCAGAGGGTTAAATTTATGGTGGCCCAAAAAGATCGTGCCGGAGAACTTGCCTGGAGAGCAACTCGGGATGTGCTGATTTATGCTGCCAACCGAATTCCCGAAATTACCGATGATGTGGTGAATCTCGACAATGCTGTGAGATGGGGTTTTAACTGGGATTTGGGACCTTTTGAAACCTGGGATGCTTTGGGTGTGAAAGAAACAGCGGAGCGCATTGGAGCAGAAGGTGTAACCCTTCCCGTTCTTGTTCAGAAGGTTCTTTCAAAAGGGGAAGGCAAATTTTATAAACATGAAAATGAAAAACATTTTTTCTTTGATCTGAAGTCGGAGTCGTATAAAGTAATTCCTGAACGTCCGGGAGTTCTTCTTTTAAAAGACATCAAAGAAAAAACAAAAGTGATTAAGAAAAATGATGGGGCCTCTCTTTGGGATGCTGGGGATGGTGTGGCTGTCCTAGAATTTCATACAAAGATGAATGCAATCGATGCAGATATTGGTCAGATGATGAACGATGCGGTTGAAGAAGTGGAGAAAAACTTTCAGGGGCTTCTCATTTATAATGAAGCCCAGAATTTTTCTGTCGGTGCCAATATCATGCTCGTTTTTTTAGAGGCTCAGCAGAAGAACTGGAAGGGTCTTGAAGATATGGTTCGCGGTTTTCAGGGTGCTTGCATGCGATTGCGTTATTCTAAAAAACCGGTCGTTGTCGCTCCTCATTCCATGACTCTCGGTGGTGGATGTGAAGTGGCTTTAGGCGCTGATGCGATTCATGGTCATGCAGAACTTTACTTAGGGCTTGTGGAAGTAGGAGTGGGTTTGATTCCTGGTGGAGGTGGTTGCAAGGAAATGTTGGTGCGCTGGCAAGATCGGATGGCAGAAAAATTTGCCAAGATTCCTCCCAGTAATCGCTGGGCGGCGCGTATTGATGGAGGACCGTTCCCAAAGACGCAGCAAGCCTTTGAAGCCATTGCTTTTGCCAAGGTTAGTATGTCTGCTAAAGAAGCTGTTGAAAATGGTCATTTGAAAAAGACAGATCGTATAAGTTTGTCTCGTGATCATCACTTGAGTGAAGCCAAGAAAACGGTGTTGGATTTGGCAAAAAATTATCAGCAGCCGAAACCTCGTGAAGATATTTGGGTGGCTGGTCGTGGCGGTTATTTTGCCCTCAAAAGCGCGGTAGATGGTTTTATAGCCCAGAAGAAAATCTCAGAACATGATGGCGTGGTAGCCATGAAGCTTGCCAACGTGTTGACTGGTGGAAATATTCCAAACATTGGTTATGCCAATGAGCAACGTATTCTTGATCTTGAGTGTGAAGCCTTTTTGGAACTTTGCGGAATGGAAAAATCTCAAGAACGCATCCAATACATGCTCATGAATGGAAAGCCTCTTCGAAACTAAATTAATCTCTAAAATTGTTAAATTGTAACGGAAGCTGGAAATCCTTTCGCTTTAAAAGGAGTGGATTTTTTTGTTCTGTCAATGGGTGTCAGAAAGGCAGGCCCATAAAAAGTTCGAGAGAGAGGGGAGAAGACTCGTTACTTCTATCACTCCAAATGAGATAACAACTGCGACCCCCGAAAGTAGAAAAATTTTCGAAATGAAATCTCATGAAGGAGCAGACGTTTGCGGAATAGTAAGTGGTGACACTGGAGCCTGCATGGGCACTTAATGTCAATTGCCCACCCAACTCGACCGGGAAAAAGGGAAGACTTAGGATACGTAACCCTCCTTCAAAGGTGGCACGTGTTGTGATTCTTCTTTCGTTAAAGGGGAGGTTTAATTCGCCCATTTCTCGGATAAAGAATCCCATGTGACCCATGATATAAGGGCGTTGTTCTAATCCAAGTCGGCTTTGAATACCAAAGTTCCCGTAGGTATCTACAAATCCCTCCAGGGATCCTGTGATTCGATGATTGGGACGCTGATAATTTTGTTGCCGATTGAGAAGTTGTCCCGTCCAAGGCTCATCCAGTGCTTGTAAGAAGGGGTCGATCCATTGAGGAAGTATATCTCCTGACGCTATCTGTCTCCCGGCAAGAAAGAGATGATCGGCTCCTGCAATGCAATGATAACCTCTCCGTGTCTCACACAGGTTTTGAGGAAAGAGATGATCCTGGTTGGGGATGAGGTATCGCAGTCCTGGATCAGCTGTCTGATCCATTTCCTGGAGTGTTGCCTGGTGATACACCGTAAAAAATTGATCAAAGTTCGCCCAAAGACTTGTAGAATAGCGTTCATTCCCTGCATCCCAATCAAACTCTCCGAGCCACCTTAATTCTAGGTGATCTCAAATCCTAATTCCTGACGGACTTTTTCATCGAAATACACCAATTCTCTTCCATGGATCTGGGCAAGCTGAGCCAAAAGATGATTTGGGCGAGTGAATTTGTCTAAAGCTGTTATGGCACTTGTCAGTGCTGCTACTTCCGGATTTTCATTTGATACAACCCGGCTTAAAAACTCCCGTTGAGATTGCAACACCCTTTTTTGAGAGGCGCTCTCTCTTGCCTCTATGGCTGGAGCCAATAACCTCTCATATTTATCCAACTCTGCCGTAATGATTTGTCGATGAATTTCGGTATCGACATGGGGATAAATATTGGTCCGAATATCAGCTATAAATATTGAATGACCACCCAGCAGACTTTCGGGATACCAAGCCGGCCCGCCTGCGCTCCCAAAATTCATGTCGGAAGGGACATCGGCGAGTCGAACCAGGTTGAATGCAGCCCAGTGAGCAACATACTGTGCAGCGGAACTTAATAATGGGGGGTTAGTTGGTGACATAAACATTTTCTCCTTGTTGGTTTTTATCCATTTTTGTGAAAGGGAAGAGCACTATTGCTCAACTCTTTCCAGATGCAATAGCGGTTATATCGTAGCCCTTGAAATTAAGTTGCGGATTATTTTTCCCCCATTGATCGACTCCACCGTTTGCAAAGAATTGAATTGACAGTTTGTAGCATACTGGCGTGCCTGGCACGATACCTGTGATTGCTGAAAAATTGGCTACTATCTTTACGGGTGGAAACGATCTCCCCAATATCGGTTATGTCTCGGAACAAAAGATCCTCGACCTCGAGCGCGAGGCCTTTCTCTCCCTCTGTGGCATGGAAAAGAGCCAGGCCCGCATGCAACAGATGCTCATGACCGGGAAGCCGCTCAGAAATTAATCTCTAAAATTGTTAAATTGTAACGGAAGCGGGAAATCCTTTGATTTGAGAAATTGGATGACTTGCTGGAGATCGTCCCTATTCTTTCCGGAGACACGAAGTTTTTCACCTTCAATAGCGGCTTGCACCTTTAAATTAAGTCCTTTAATCATCTTGACCAGTTCTTTGGCCTTTTCGGTTTCAATTCCTTTAATCAGTTTAACCAAACACCGGACGGTATTTCCCGCAGCAAGTTCGACCTTGCCTGTATCAAAAGATTTTAGGGAAACACCCCTCTTGATGGCTTTTGATTGAAGAACATCGACAACTGATTTCATTTTTTCTTCGTTGTCAGAAGTCAGATGGATACCCTCTTTATCCAGGACGAGATCGCTTTTGGAACCCTTAAAATCGTAGCGCGTCAGGATTTCTTTCTTCGCCTGATTGACGGCATTGTCGACTTCCTGGAGATTAATTTCTGAGACAATGTCGAAAGATGGCATGGCAAATTCCTCTCACTTCAAAAGAAGTGACTTTTTTTGGTTTTGTCAATGGGGGTCATCGTTTTAGCTCTCAAGTTTAACCAACGCTCTTCTCCCGTCAGAAACCACTCGGATGGGAATACGGAATGGTTTTTTTTCTTCTTTTGTTTTTCTATAAGAATTAGCTGAGGCTGGAAGATGTTTATCAAATGGTGCAACGACAGTGACCTGAGGTTTAAAGAGCTTGGATCTTGTAAGATGGTTAGTAACGTTTGCACTGGCTATACCCAATAAACGTTTTCGATCTACGAAATTAACCTTTCTGCGACGTGCCATTATTTCTGAAAACACAACTTGATAATGGAAATCAAATGAGGCGTCTTCTTGTTCTTCCAGAGCCCATCTCCCTTTTTTATTAAATGGGTAGTAGAAGGCTGTGTTAACGACGATACCTTCGGGTGGTGTGGCGCCTCTCACCAGTAATGCCTCTATTTCTCCTTCTTCGGGTTGTCGGCTGAGCTCGAAACCAGGAGGTTGAAAGTCTCTGCAGCGGTGGTACTGCAAGAAATGATGGATGCCGTCAACCCATTGACATTCGATGATTGGACAATGGTTCGGATCAAATCGGGGTAAACGTCGGATGAATTCATAAAAGTCGATGGCCGTTGAGATCCCCTGATGAATCGCCTCTGTCGGCAATCCATAACCATCACTCAACACAATCTTGCGACCGTCGACAATGGTATAATTATGACCTGAATCAGGTTCATCAGGTGTAGCTGTAAATACGTGGTATCGACCCCTAATGGCACTATCGGCAACGATTGATCGATTGAGTCCCCCCATGAGTCTCCAATAGGAGTAGGACAGTTGTGAGAGAAACGCGGTTTCTTGGAAACCTAGATAGTGACAATAGTCTTGGATAAAATCTCTTGTTGTAAGACCAACCACCAACTCAAGCTCGCGATCGGTTCCTCCCAATAACTTTCTGTTTAGACCCGCAAGCAAATCATCTAGATTTTTTTCGTAAGATGGCCTTGTTGTGTCTTCTTCACGAGGCACATAGTCTCGTGCCTTTCTTAAGAGCTCTTCTTCGATAGTGAAGCTATTGAGGAGTCCAGATGCCCCGTCATAATCTTGGGGATGTTCTGATCGCATGATAAATGCCGCACCACTGTGAAGTGCCGCATCAAATGAGGTATAGCGCTCAGGAACAGACCCTCCCATGGAGACGACATAGTTACCTATTTCAAGTTTGGGTTGCAGGGGCCGGTTGGTCAAAAAGAAATCCATAGAGGGTGCCTGATTTGTCTTCGGAAGAGATCGGGAAATGTTGCTAACTTTTCTTAGTCATGTTGGATGAGTGTTGTGCCGGTCATTTCAGATGGTGGTTTGATTTTCAAAATATCCAAAACCGTTGGTGCTACATCTTGGAGTCCACAACCCGACCGGAGCTTTGATTTTTTTAGAGAGTCATTGATCAGAAGAAATGGAACCGGGTTTGTTGTGTGGGCTGTGTGGGGTTCCCCTTTTTCATCCATCATCTGCTCGCAATTCCCATGATCGGCCGTGATGAGAACAGTTCCTTTTTTCTCCAAAACGGATGTTACGATTTTTCCTAAGCAGTCATCAATGACTTCCACAGCTCTGATTGTTTCGGGAAGTTTGCCACTATGAGCCACCATATCGGTGTTAGCGAAATTAACAAAAATGACATCTTCATTTTCACGAATTTTTTGTAAAACACCTTCACAAACTTTGTAAGCATTCATTTCAGGCTTTTCATCATAGGTGGCGACCTCCTTGGGAGAGGGGATGAGAAGGCGTTCTTCTCCCGGAAAGGGTGTTTCAATACCTCCGTTGAGGAAGTAGGTGACGTGCGCATATTTCTCCGTCTCGGCGGTATGAAATTGAGAAATACCATGACGACTCAGGATTTCAGCTAAGGTATTGACGGGGCGTACCGGAGGAAAAGCGACCGGAAGTTTGAATGTCTTGTCGTACTCTGTCATGCAAACATACATCCCAAGCTTTGGAAATTCTTTGCGAGTCAATCCGTCACATGGAGGGTCTGTCAGGGATTGGGTGATTTCACGGGCACGATCCGGTCGAAAGTTAAAGAAGATCACGACGTCGCCGTCCTGGATACGATTACTTCTCTGAGTCTTGGGTGGAAAAATAATCGGTTTGATAAATTCATCCGTGACATGCTGGGCATAGGCTTCTTCGATGGCCTTGACAGGATCTCGCCGCTTCTCCCCCTGGCCTTCGACCAGGGCTTCGTAGGCGATTTGAATCCTCTCCCAGCGTTTGTCACGATCCATCGCGTAATAGCGTCCGATCAAGGTGCCGATTTCATCTTTTTCGCCTAATTCTTTTTGAAGAGAAGCGACGTATTGCTTGCTGCTGGCGGGTGGCGTATCCCGCCCATCAAGAAATCCGTGCACGACGATGTGAGGCGCATCCTCTTGCTTGGCCATCTTGAGGAGGGCAAAGAGATGGGTTTCGTGGCTATGGACACCGGCATCCGAGAGAAGCCCCATGAGGTGAACGGTCTTTTTGTTTTCTCGTGCCGTTTGAAAGGTTTTTTTAAAAACTTCGTTTTGAAAAAAAGACCCATCCTGGATCGCCTGATTAATTTTTGAAAGATCCTGCTCTTTGATCCTTCCAGAGCCAATAGTTAAATGACCCACTTCCGAGTTCCCCATCGTCCCTGGCGGCAGACCAACAGCTTTGCCAGAGGCCTCAAGGGTTGTGTGAGGATATTTTTTGAGGAAGTCATTAAAACGAGGGGCGTGGGCAAGGGCAATCGCGTTCCCTTCCTTTTGAGCACGGAATCCAAAACCATCCAGAATCATCAAGACGAGTGGTTTCATGTCATCATGTCAGGCGAAATTTAATACGAGGGGCATCGGCCCAAAGTTTTTCGAGTGAATAAAAATTGCGGGTTTCTTCATAAAAGATATGCACGATCACGCTTCCATAATCCATCAGGATCCAATGACCTTCCTGGTAACCTTCGATCACCAGAGGATAGACGGTCATTTTTTTGAGGGATTTGTGAATATTATCGCAGATGGCTTGCACCTGACGATCCGATGTGCCGGTCGCAATGACAAAATAGTCGGTAAAGCCTGAAATTTTTTTAAGATCCAGGACAGTCAGGTTTTCTGCCTTGGTGTCACAGGCCGCCTGGGCAATGTCACGGGCTCTTTCTTTGGCTGTGTCCTTGATGACTTTTCTTTTTTTAGGCGTTGCTGATTTACTCACGGATTTGACCCCGACCTTTGACGACAAATTTTGTTGTTGTTAACTCCTCGAGTCCCATGGGGCCAAAAGCGTGGAGTTTGGTGGTGCTGATGCCGATTTCGGCTCCCAATCCCAATTGTCCTCCATCATTGAAACGCGTAGAGGCGTTCCAGAGGACCACGGAGGAATCGAGCCGATTCAAAAACTCTTCTGCATTTTTAGGATTTTCGGTAACGATGGATTCTGTATGCGTTGAACCGTATTTTTGAATATGGCGAATCGCCTCATCCACACTGGATACGACGCGGATCGAGACAATCAGATCCAGATATTCGGTGGCCCAGTCTTTTTTTGTGGCCTTTTTGATCGAGGGGCCAATCTTGCGCGCCTTCTCGTCACCACGAACTTCCACACCCGCCTCCTTGTATTTTTGGATCATGGAAGGCAAAAAAACAGGGGCTATCTTTTCATGGACGAGAAGCGTTTCCATCGCATTGCAGACACCAGGGCGCTGGACCTTGGCGTTGTAGGCGATTTTTTCGGCCATGGTGACTTGAGCGGACTCATCGACGTAGACATGACACACGCCCTTGTCGTGTTTGACCACGGGGATGCGAGAATGTTCTTCCATCCATTTCATGAGAGACTCACCACCGCGGGGAATCATCAGGTCGATGAAAGCCGATTGTTTGACCAGACAACCCATCGCTTTTCGATCCGTCATCGGAAGGATCTGGACGATATCCTGGTCGATCCCTTGCGATTTCAGGACATCGCGGATGAGCTTGACGAGAAAGATATTGGAGTGAATGGCCTCCGATCCTCCGCGCAAGACAACCACATTGCCTGATTTGAGACAGAGGCAAGCGGCATCGATCGTGACATTGGGACGTGATTCATAAATAATCCCAATAACCCCCAAAGGGATACGAACACGGCTGACCTCAAGCCCATTGGGACGTGTCCATCTTTTGACGATTTCTCCCACCGGATCCGGCAAGGTCTTGACCTCTCGCAGTTCATGGGCCATTGCCTGGATTCTTTTTGCGTCCAAGATCAGACGATCGATCATGGCCGTGGTCATTTTATTTTTTGTAGCGGCGCGAATATCTTTTTGGTTGGCCTTGATAATTTCATCCTGACGCGTCAACAGGGCCGCGGCAATACCTTCGAGAATCTGATTTTTGGTTTCGGTTGCCAGTTTGGCGGCCGTGGGCGCTGTAAGATGGGCCTTTTTTGCAATAGATTCTATTTTTTTTGCCAGTGTGGTCATGTATTACCCTGTGCCTTTGTCAAAAAAATGGATCCTACCTCTCGGCCTGAAAATATTTTTTCCAGCACATGGCGGTCTCTCCCGTGGGCAATAATGGTTGCAATGCCTTTCTGTCCCGCCTTCTGAGCGGCCTGTAGCTTGGTCTTCATGCCTCCCACCGAACCGGCACTGTCCGTACCCGAGGCCTTTGCAAAGGTCTTGCGATCAATCTTGTGAATGACAGCGATTTTTTTTGCCTTCTCATTTTTGCGTGGATCTTCGGTGTAAAAACCGCGCTGGTCTGTGAGCAGGATGAGGAGATCCGCACGAATCATGATGCTCACGAGGGCGGAGAGATTGTCATTGTCGCCGACTCGGATTTCATCCACGACGACGGTGTCATTTTCATTCACGATGGGAATGATGTTCTTGAGCAAGAGTTCGTTTAAGGTGTGACGCGCATTCAAAAAACGTTTTTTGTTGGCCACATCGTCCCGCGTGAGCAGGATCTGGGCGACTTGCAATTTGGCTGGAGAGAGGGCCCGTTGATACATGTGCATCAGGATGGGCTGGCCGATCGCGGCACAGGCCTGGAGTTCTGACATCTTCGCCGGTTTTTTTTGAAATCCCAGATACTGCATTCCAGAGGCCACGGCACCGGAAGAGACGAGGGTGACATGGATGCCCTTTTTCTGAATCTTGGCAATGTCCCGGGCGAGCCCCAGCAGGGCCTTGTGAGAGAGTTGGCCATCTTCGTCAACGAGAACGCTCGACCCAATCTTGACAACAATGCGCTTTGTCTTCTTCACCATATTCTTTCTGAGAGAATCGTAGCAATGTTGTTTCATCGATGCGTGACAGCGTGTTTGGCCCATTCTTCGGGCGTATAGGTTTTGAGGGAGAAGGCATGGAGGGCGCCTGAGGCGATGTCTTTTTCAAAAAAGCCCTTCACCAGACGGTGTTGATCCAGCATGGATTTACCGCGAAAATTTTCGGAAACAACCCAGACTTCCCAGTGATCGGATGTGCCTGTCAGATCGCGAATGCTCACCTGGGCTCCGGGCAGTTTTTCTTCAATAATTTTTTGGATCTCAGCGGCTTGCATAGCTGTTTTCTAAGGTATTCACCTAAAATTGTCGAGGGCTTTTGATGTCTCCCGGAGAAGCTCTTCTGTGCCTTCGTGTTTGGCGGCCGAGATAGGGAAGACCTTTTTCTTTATCTTTTTAAAAACCTTTTTAGCCTCCGGAATTTTTTCGATAATGTCGGGTCGATCACACTTGGTGAGGACAATCAGTTCGGGGCGTTTTAAAAATTCGGGATTGTAGGATTCGAGCTCGTGGCGAATCGAATGGTAGGCCTCGAGAGGGTCGGGATGGCTCGGGTCGTTGACATCAATCAAATGGAGAAAGACGCGTGTCTTCTCGATATGTTTTAAAAATTGGATTCCTAAACCAGCGCCTTGGCTGGCCCCTTCAATCAGGCCTGGCATGTCCGCGGCGGTAAAACTTTTGTCTTTGTAGGCCACCACACCCAAGACGGGATTTTTGGTTGTAAAGGGATAGTCGGCCACCTTGGGTCGTGCGGCAGAGATGGTGGAGAGTAGTGTTGATTTGCCGGCATTGGGAAATCCGATCAACCCCACATCGGCTAAGAGCTTGAGTTCAAGGCGGATCCAACGCGTCTCCCCGGCCCCCCCATCCTCGGCTTTGCGGGGGGCCTGATTTCTTGAGGTGGCAAAGTGCATATTTCCTCGCCCTCCTCGTCCTCCTTGCGCGATCACGACGGATTGGCCCGATTGGTCAAATTCGGCGAGAAGATATCCTGTCTTGTCATCGTGGACTAGGGTGCCCACGGGGACACGGACGATAATATCCTTGCCGGAGTGCCCGTATTGATCTTTGCCCCGCCCATGCTCGCCACGTCCGGCCTCAAAATGTTTTTTGTAACGAAGATCGAGGAGGGTGTAGAGGCCTTCATCGGATTGAAAGGTAATATGACCCCCACGGCCTCCATCGCCCCCATTGGGGCCGCCCCGCGGGACATATTTTTCGCGACGAAAGGAGATACAACCATGCCCTCCGTCACCCGCCTTCACAAAGATTCGAGCTGAATCGATAAATTTCATTGTTGTTGGAAATCACAGGGGTTTGCAAACCCGAGGCTATTTATTGAGGATAGACGCTTACCTTGCGACGCGTGTTGCTAAAGGACTCATACTTCACAAGGCCGTCGATCTTGGCATAGATGGTCCAATCGCGACCCACACCGACATTGAGACCCGGATGGATTTTTGTCCCTCTCTGTCTCACCAGAATGGTGCCCGCAAGGACCTTTTCTCCGCCGTAGGCCTTGACGCCTCGCCGCTGGCCATGACTATCTCTTCCATTAGAGGTGGAGCCACCACCCTTTTTTGTTGCCATAATTAGCCCTTAATATCGGTAATTTTCACTAAAGTGAGAGGCTGACGATGCCCCACCTTGCGCTCCGAGCCCTTACGACGACGATACGTATAGGCGATCAATTTTTGACCCTTTTTTTGCTCGATAACTTCGCCGGTCACGGCGGCATCGCTCAATGTAGGCTTACCGAGCTTGATAGTATCGCCGTCCTCGATCAAGAGAACAGGAAAGCTCACCCTTTCACCGGCGTTGGTCGAGAGCTTTTCGATCTCAATATTATCGCCCACGGTGACCCGGTATTGCTTCCCACCTGTCTGAATAATGGCATGCATAGTCGTCAAGAAGGGGGCTTTCTAGATGGATTTAGAGGCTTTGTCAACTGCTATGGTTGAGATGGTGAGATTCAAGATCAATGGCGATTTGTAAGGCTTGATGGAGTTCTTTGAATTTTGTGGAAGAAAGCGTACCCACAAAATGTGTTAAAAGAGTTTTTGGAAGGCTTACAAGCTCATCACAATGAATGGCGCTTCCGTGTTTCAATCCTTCTGATGTTCCAACAGGAACTTGAGTTGAAAAATAAGAATTTGAAGAATCTGCCGCAGAAACCGCTACCCCTACGCAATATCAAATTGTTCCATATGATAATCTTCCCGGGCCTTCAGGGTCGGTTTTTTACCTGATTTTTTCTCCCAATCCTCAATCCCTGGGCGCTCCTCCTCCAGAAGCATCTCGACAATAGCCGGATTGGCCTGGATGACGATGTTGTCGCCTTTAAGATCCGAAAGACTTCGACGTAGCTCCCGAAGGATTTCGTGGCAGATCGTGGACTTGCTTTTTAAATAACCCCGGCCATCGCAATAAAAACAAGTCTCACACAGGAGCCGACTCAGGCTCTCGCGGGTTCTTTTGCGCGTCATTTCGACGAGACCCAGCTCGGTAATTTTGGTGATCGTTGTCTTGGATCGATCGGATTTGAGGGTCTCTTTGAGTGTCTGGTAGACCTTCTCCCGATTGGCATGGCGCTCCATATCGATGAAGTCGAGGATAATAATACCCCCGAGGTCTCTTAAGCGGAGCTGATAGGCAATCTCCTTTGCGGCCTCGAGGTTGGTCTTGAGAATCGTGTCTTCCAGATTTCTCTTGCCGACAAATTTTCCTGTATTGACGTCAATCGCCGTCAAGGCCTCGGTCTCTTCAATAATGATGTAGCCGCCCGATTTGAGCCAAACCTTCTTGCCCAGGGCTCGGGAGATCTCAACCTCGATGCCGAAGGCATCAAAGATAGGTTCGGGGCCCTCGTAGAGCTCGACGACATTGCTGGCACGTGGCAAAAAGGTATGGATGAAATTTTTGACCTTCTCCATTTCTTCCCTGGAATCAATCATGATCCTCTCAATATCGGGGGTAAAGAGGTCGCGAACGGCCCGGAGGACGACCGAGAGATCCTTATGAAGCAGGCTCGGCGCGGGGTCTTTGTTTTTTTTCTGGTCGATTTCCTGCCAAAGCTTGGTGAGGTACTCCATGTCTTGCTTGATATCGCGAAGAGTGGCTCCCTCGCACATGGTTCTGGCGATAAAACCGCCAGCGTCCGGCGGGCGGAGTTTTTCAATGAGGCCTTTAAGGCGTGTCCTCTCACGCTCATCGGGGATCCGTCGCGAGACCCCCGTATGATTCACGGTGGGCATGTAAACCAAAAATCTTCCCGGAAGACTGATATGAGAGGTGAGTCGAGCCCCCTTGGTACCGATGGGGTCACGGGCAATCTGGACGACCACTTCCTGGCCTTCACGGATCAAGTCCTGAATCTGGGGAATCTGCCGGGACGAACGCTTTTCAAACCGGGGCCGATCGGGGGGAGGCGATTCCTCCTCTCCCGCCATGAGCTCTTCCAAGGCCATCTCGGGGGCAATATCGGTCACATAGAGGAAGGCCGTCCTCTCCAGGCCAATGTCCGCAAAGGCCGCCTGCATTCCGGGGAGGACTCTGACGATCTTACCTTTGTAGACGTTACCGACGTAACCGGCATCTTGCACCCTTTCGACCAGGAGTTCAGAGATGGTCCCTGCCTCGATGCGGGCAATACGGGTCTCGGTGGGGGTGACGTTAATAATCAGTTCATTACGCATAAATTTTTTACCATCCTGCGGATGAGGATGGTCTACTACCGCCTTAATTTCATTTTGTCTATTGCTTGATTTTTGAGGTCGCGGTAAAAGAGGCTTCCATGGAAAACAACGGAAGCCCTTTTACTTCGGAACACGAACTTTTTCGAAAAACCGTCCGTGATTTCGCTGAAAAAGAGCTCCTGCCCCATAAGGAAGAATGGGAAAAGGCCAAAGACTTTCCCAAATCTGTTTTCAAAAGGGCGGGAGATCTTGGATTCTTGGGGGTCTGTTTTCCGGAATCGGTTGGTGGGAGCGGGGGAGATTATTGGTTCAAGGTTGTTTTTTGCGAAGAGATTGTCCGGTGTCGTATGGCCGGTGTGGCCATGGACTTGGAGGTACAGGCCGATATCTCGACACCCATTATCAATGTCTTGGGGACAGAGGAACAAAAAAAGCTCTTTTTGATCCCAGCGATCAAGGGTGAAAAGATAGGGGCCTTGGGGATTACCGAGCCGGGTTGTGGTTCGGATGTGGCCAATATCAAGACCAAGGCCGAGAGTCAGGGCGACGATTATGTGATCAACGGGGCCAAGATGTTTATTACGAACGGCGGCCGTGCTGACTTTATCACCCTCTCAGTACGGACAGGCGGCCCTGGACATCGTGGCATCAGTCTGGTGACATTCCCCACCGATACCAAGGGGTTTTCTGTCGGAAAGACTCTTCAAAAACTGGGCAATCATTCTTCGAATACGACGCTTCTTCATTTTGAAAATTGCCGGATCCCCAAACGTTTTCTTCTGGGCGAAGAAAATAAAGGCTTCCTCTATATTATGCTCAATTTTCAGGGAGAGCGACTCGTGGCGGCCATTAATGCGGTGGCTGCCTCTCAACTCGCCCTTGAAGATACGATCAAGTACACGCGTGAGCGTGAGGTTTTTGGAAAAAAGATCGCCGACATGCAGGTCTGGCAACACAAGTTTGCAGAGCTTGCAACGAAGATAGAAGCCGCCCGGAGGCTCACCTATCATGCCGTTGATCTCTTTAATCGCGGGATCGAATGCTCCAAAGAAGTCTCCATGGCCAAGCTCTTTGCCTGTGATCTCTCCCAAGAGGTGGGTTACGATTGTCTCCAGGCGCATGGAGGGTACGGTTATATGGAAGAATACGACATTTCCCGCTTCGTCCGTGACACCCGCCTCCTCACCATCGGCGGGGGCGCCTCCGAAGTCATGAAGGAAATCATCGCCAAAAGAATAGGGCTCTCCTAAAGACATCCCCACATCTCTCAAAAAACAATTTGACATCAATTAATCAATTGATCTAATCAAACGATTAAATCGAGGGCTGTGATGGCAGAAAAAGAATCTACCTCCTGTTGCATTTTGAATGCCGCGACGAAACTCTTCTCTCGCAAGGGCATGGGGGGTACGACTACGCGTGAAATCGCCGGGCTTGCGGGAGTCAATATTGCGGCCCTCCATTATCATTGGGGGGGCAAGGAAGATCTGCTCAAGGCGGTTTATCAAAAGGTGATTGAAGAAGTGGGGTTGTTGGCGGCCCAACTCTTTTATCCCTCCGAGACCGGTCTTCGGGAAACCTTTAAAAATTACTTCGGTCGGCTTCATGATTTTTTTCTCGCCAATCCCGAATATCCCCGAGTCCTCCTTTATGGAGATCTCGAAGATCCGTCTTTTTTGGAAGAATTACGGCAGCAGTACGTGATCCCCCTGATTCGGCAGGTGAGTGAAAATCTGAAACGTCTCATGCGTGAACAGAAGATTCGAAAGATCGATCCCGAAGCGACGTTGATTACCCTCTACGGGGCCCTCTTGCATCCCTTCGTCAATGGTTCCACGCAAGAGGCGATGATGGGGCATCCGATGACGGATAAAAAAGTAGCTAAGAGATTTAAAGAACAATTTATCGACACCGTTTTGGTTGTCTTTGGACTCCAGTCCGAAAAATAACAGGAGGTCTTTATGAAGAAGAAACAAGGCATCATACTGGCGGGATTTCTGGTGTTTCAATTCTCCGCCTCTCTTGGGGTAGCCTCACCCGTCAAGGTTTGGCACGAACATCTCAAGGGAGAACCTTCCAAGGTACGTGCGGAAGGCGTGATCAAGGCGTCACCCGAGAGTGTTTGGGAAAATTTGATTCGTTTTAATGAATATTCCAAATTTATGCCGCGTGTGATGGAGAGCTTTTTTATTTCAAGAGAAGGAGTCGAGGTCCTGAAAACGGCAAAGACCCACAATGCGAACAAGCTGAGAAAGGTGGCCGTCAAGTACAAGCTGGAAAATCTTCGTGACCTTCGTGTTCCGGGCAAAAAGTGGGATGCCTTGGTCTTTATGGTCTTGGATACGCCTTTTCCCGTTGAGAATCGGTGGTATGTGATCCATGCCATGCAGGATGAAACCCAGGCGGCTCATCATCGCTATAGAAGGTGTTGGAATCTTGTGGTAGGAAACATCAGATCGGCTGATGGGTGCTGGAGTATCGAACCGGCCGCCCATCCGGAGGAGGCCTTGAGTCGATATGAGGATAGTGTCAATCCCGGGGGCAGTGTCCCTGAGTGGGTGACCCGGTTGGGGGCGACGCAAACTGTCCCTCAGATTTTTAGAAACCTCGAAAGAGTGGCGGCTAATCAATAAGAACAGAAGGAGCAGGGATGGGAACACTAAAAGACGCTTCAGAGGCTTTGAAAGAAAAAAAAGAAAAAGTGCGGCAGATGGGTGGGGCCGAAGAAGTTTCGCGCCAGCACAAGGCAGGAAAGCTGACGGTCCGCGAGCGGATGGATCTTCTCTTCGATAAAGGAACTTTTACGGAGATCGGTGTGTTGGCCCATCATCAATCCAATCATCCCGATATGCAGGGTCGTTACACGCCCGCCGATGGGTGTGTAACGGGTTACGGAAAAGTCCAGGGGCGTCTGGTGGCTTGTGCGGCCTATGATTTTACGGTCATGGCAGGATCCATTGGGTATGTTCAGGAAAGAAAAGTAGATCGAATTCGTGAGCTGGCCCTGAAAGAAAAAATTCCGATGGTCTGGCTTTTAGATTCTGCAGGAGCACGCATTCAAGAATTGGCTGGTTCTCAATTCGCCGAAAGTGGAAAAATGTTTTATGACCAAGTCAAGATGAGCGGTTTTATTCCTCAAGTGGCTGCGATGATGGGACCTTGTGCGGCAGGCACGGCGTATATTCCTGCGCTGGTTGATTTTGTTCCCATGGTGAAAGGGACAAGCTCGATGGCCCTCGCAGGTCCTCCATTGGTGAAAGCAGCCATTGGTGAAGATGTGACAGTCGAAGAGTTAGGTGGATCGAAAGTTCATTGTGAAATAAGCGGTGTGGGTGATTTGGAAGTTGCGAATGATAAAGAATGTATTCGCGTCATCAAAGACTACTTGAGTTATTTTCCACAAAACTGTGATGAGAAACCTCCTTTGAAAACAGCCGGTGGTTTTGATTCTGAATTTGAAGAAGTGCCGGATGATCATGTTGATGAATCTATCCTCACCGTACTACCAGAAACTTCGAAGAAGCCTTACGACATGCATGAAGTGATTAAGCGGATTGTGGACCACGGAAAATTTTTTGAAATCAAACCCAACTTTGCCAAAAATGTTATTGTCGGCCTTGGTCGTTTTTGTGGAAAAAGTGTTGGCATCATCGCCAGTCAACCGATGGTGATGGGAGGCGTGTTGGATGTGGATGCAGCAGACAAGGCCGCACGATTCATTAATCTTTGCGATGCTTTTAATATTCCTCTTCTCTTTTTGCAGGATGTTCCGGGATTCATGGTGGGATCCAAAGTGGAAAAGCAGGGAATTATCCGACACGGAGCTAAAATGCTCTATGCCGTTTCTCAAGCCTCCGTTCCAAAACTAACTATCGTGATTCGTAAAGCGTATGGGGCTGGTTATTATGTGATGTGTGGTCGTGGTTATGAACCCGATGGAATTGTGGCTTGGCCATCCGCAGAAATTTCTTTGATGGGTGCCGAAGGCGCGGTCAATATTCTTTTCCGAAAACAAATTCAGGACTCTAAAAATCCAGAAGAGACTCGTCGCGAGCTTGTCGAGCGTTATCAGAACGAAATCAGTTTAGAAAAGGCCGTGGCGGGTGCCTATATCGATGACATTATTGATCCCCGCGATACAAAAAAGTGGATCGTGAAGATGTTAGAGCTGGCGGAAAATAAACATCTGGATTGGCCGAAGAAGAAGCATGGGGTATCGCCGGTTTAGGCGTTCTTCCCAAATCAGTTCGGTAGTTGTTTTTGTCCCCAGTCGATAAATCTTTCGACAATTTTTGCGAAATCATTTGCCTCTCGTTCTGTGGAACGCTGTGATTCATATTCCGCGGTATGTTTGTAATTCATAATTTGAGCCAGACGATCGGCGTTTCGTCGTCCCTCGGGGTTTGTAGAGACAGCCTGGTTGAGAAGCAATGCG
>Ga0209515_10001009_pt1 | contig 48655 bp, 47 predicted proteins | sample Subgroupgradi54m_FD_187454 | JGI IMG/M metagenome (GOLD analysis project Ga0209515, IMG submission 187454) | Subsurface groundwater microbial communities from S. Glens Falls, New York, USA - GMW60B uncontaminated upgradient, 5.4 m (SPAdes)... ... | reverse complement strand
GATATAAGCATTGTTCACATCCGAAATTTCAAGCTCGCCGCGGCCCGAGGGTTTCAGCGTTCGGATGATATTAAACACCCGCTGATCAAACATATAAATCCCTGTCACTGCATAATTCGATTTTGGCTTGCGGGGTTTTTCCTCGATGCCGGTAATTTTTCCACCCTTAAGTTCTGGGACGCCGAACCTCTGAGGGTCGCGGACCGTTTTGAGAAGTATCCTCGCCCCGCTTTTCTGCTTTTTGAATTTTTCGACATAGGGTTTGATCTTGTCCCCGAAAATATTGTCCCCGAGAATCACCGCAACCCGGTCCTGATCCACAAAATTCTCGGCCAACCGCAGTGCATCGGCAATCCCGCCCTCGCCTTCCTGATAGGTGTAATGAATTTCCTTGAGACCAAAGGCATGCCCGTTGCCGAGCAGGCGCAAGAAATCACCGGCCGAATTCCCCCCGGTCACCAGCATGATATCCCGGATCCCGCCTTCGATAAGCTTTTCAATGGCGTAATAAACCATGGGCTTGTCATAAATCGGGAGCAAATGCTTGTTGGTGACTTTGGTCAGCGGATGAAGGCGCGTGCCCATGCCGCCCGCGAGAATAACGCCTTTCATGCTAGCCGTCCTTCCGCGACCAATCGTAGGGAATGTCTTTGGAGTGCGCCGGGACCCTGAACTCATCCGGCTTCGCATAGCGGTAGGGCTCGGTCGGGACATTGATCACCACCGCTTCTTCCTCGCTGATTCCCTTGAAGCCGTGATAAACCCAGGTCGGCACCTCGACCAGGATGGGATTGTGAATCCCTAAGAAAAACTCATTCACTTCCTGGAAGGTTTTCGAATTTTTTCTTGAATCATAAAGCACGAGCTTGATCATGCCCTTGACGCAGACAAAATGATCCGTCTGCTTCTTATGATAATGCCACCCCTTCACCACGCCGGGGTAGCAGGTGGTCATGTAGACTTGCCCAAATTTTTTAAAAATTTTGTCATCGCGCCTCAGGACTTCCATCAGGCGTCCCCTCTCGTCCGCAATCACTTTCAGCTGTTTGACCTGAACCCCTTCAATCATAATTTTCCTCACCTTTTTACGAAACCGGCGCGCGGCCGATTGAAATGTATTGAAACCCGAGATCCCTCATGACCTTGGGATCGTAAATATTCCTGCCGTCAAAAATCAAAGGCCTTTTCATGAGCCGTTTGATCCTGGAAAGATTCAATTCCCTAAACTCATTCCACTCCGTCAAAATAAGAAGCGCATCCGCGGCCCGGGCCGTCTCATAAGGGTCTTTCACACACTTGAGCCCCTTGATAAGCGTTTTCGCAAGCGGCATGGCCTCGGGGTCAAAGGCATAAATTTGAGCACCCTGATTCGCAAGCGCACCTAAAATATCCACGGAAGGCGCAAACCGCATATCGTCCGTATCCGGTTTGAAGGAAAGTCCGAGGGCTCCGATCTTTTTCCCCTCCAGATTCCAGAGAACCTGTTTCACTTTATCTACAAAATGCATTTTCTGTTCTTCATTGATATCCAGCACGGCCCTCAAAATCTTGAAATCCACACCGGACTTCTCGGCGATATGAATGAAGGCCGCAAGATCTTTGGGAAAGCAGAATCCGCCGAATCCGATGCCGGCATTGAGAAAACTCGGGCCGATGCGCCGGTCAAAACCCATGCCCTGCGCCACTTTATGAATGTCAGCGCCGACCTTCTCGCAAAGCTGCGACACCATGTTGATAAATGAAATTTTGGTGGAAAGAAAAGAATTAGAGGCATGCTTGATAATTTCAGCGCTATTCACATCCGTCACCACGACCGGCACCTTGAGCGGCTCATAAAGGGTGCGCAGAATCTTCTCCGCTCTTTTATTCTCCACCCCGATCACGATCCGGTCCGGCTTTAAAAAATCCTGAATCGCGGATCCTTCTCTCAAAAATTCAGGGTTGGAGGCCAGATCGAAATCCACCTTCCTGGGTTTCCGGAGATTGATCTGGATGGTTTTCTTCACCCATGCGCCTGTTTCGACCGGTACCGTGCTCTTTTCCACAATCAGGTGATACCCGCGAAGATGCTTGGCAATTTCAGTGGCCACCTTTTCCACGGACGAAAGATCCGCCTCACCGGTATCTTTGGTGGGCGTGCCCACGGAAATAAAAGTCACCTCACATTTTTCCACCGCTTCCCTGATCGAGGTGGAAAAAAAAAGACGTTTCCTTGCCCTATTATTTCTGACCATCTCAAGAAGGCCAGGCTCAAAAAAAGGGATTTTTCCCTTTTTGATCATGGCAATTTTCCTGGCGTCATTGTCAATACAGATTACCTCATGACCCAAATCCGCAAAACAAGCGCCCGTCACCAAACCGACGTGGCCCGCGCCAATAACTGAAATCTTCATGATTACAACACTCCGTAATGTGGTGAAGGAAGCGATTCCTCCGCGTTGGAGCCGTCATAGTACCGGCCGATTCTGGGCCTCGTAATGGACGAACGGCTTCCCACGCCAAGGGTCACGGCCGGAAATGCCTTCATGGTTAATTCCACAAACGCTTCCTTGTTTGAGCCCTTGCCGCCGCGGAAATCCGAATTGCGCACATTAATACCTGTGGTAAGAATAAAGTCGTGCAAATCGCGGATAGCGCGAATCTCCCATTCCTCCACCTTGCCCTTTTCAAGTTCCATGCGCACGTAACTGCCGAGCTTCCAAAGCTCATTCAGTTTGACCGTCAAATCTGTCGCCACAATATTGCTGGTCGTACTGCCGGAGATGCTGGGATTCTGTCTTAAATAGTCCTGGCTCAAAACAAACCGGATCCTGTCATCTTTTAAGGGCGTGATCACAAGATCAAAAGCGTGCTCCCTGAAACCCGTGAACGTGAGATCAAAAACCGTTTTGGATTCAAGCAGAAGCCAATCATAGGGCCGCACCGAAACCTGGTTCCCCCAATCCGTGAAACCGGAACCGCCATTCCTTCCGCCATCGAACTCATAATTGATAAAGGTGTTGTAGCTCACAATATCCACGCGCTGCATGGATCCATTTCGTTTACGCCTGGTCTGCAACCGGTTATCCAGCGCCAAAGTCACCACATCCTGTTTATGAAGCTGGTCGTATTCATCCATTTGGAATAATTCCCCGGGGGGATGAGTGTCCAGCCGGACCGAATTGTAACGCAGGATGGGTTCCATGATATGACGGAGCTGATTGATTTCAATATTCATAAAATTACTGGAATGATCAAAAGTGCGCTGAAAGCGGGTGCGCGACTCAACCCCCGCACCCAGCAGCGTGCGGGAGATGGTGTTCGAGCCGTAGCGATGATTGGTGTAAAACGCCTGGCTCGCGTTGGCAAAAGGCGTCACTTTCACCCTGGTATCAAATAAGCGGAATGGCCGCTGGATTTCATGCGTGGTGTCCCAGCGGATCACATCTTCCTTGAAAGAACTTCGGGCCAGCCTCTTCTGAAAGTTGGTGAACTGGGTTTCGTGTTTGTATAAAAACTCCGTGTCAAAAAGGGGCTGATTTTTCCAGAGAAAATTAAGCCGCGGTAATTTTTCGATTTCGGAGAAAAAATGATTGGTGCGCTTCGCCACCTCGGCAAACATGCCGTAATCATCGCGCGTGCGCGTGAGCACCACCTGCGAACGCGGCCGGGTCTCTTTCCTGTCCTCGCGCTGGAAAAATTCCTGGATGAGAAATTCGTCCGAGAGTTCGTGCCAGTTCACAATCAAGCTGGTCTGCGGCTCAAAATTCGTACGATGGCGAATGGAAAAGCGGTACCGCGTGTCTTTATGGCGGTTGGCAAAGGGATTGTCTACCTCGGGGCTGGCGGTGGGGGTGGGAGCCCTTTTATCGCCGACGAGATAGGTCACGATTTTTCCGCGGCCGAATTTTGGAACGTCATAGCCAAGATCCACGCCGCCCGCAATGCCGCGCTGGGTGCGGTAATCCACATGCCCCTTAAGCTTGACATGTTTGGTAAGACTGAATCCCTTGGCGATATTGATATAGAAGCCGTAATTACTTGAATAGCCGGTTTTAATCTCAACGGGCGACTCCCGTTCATCCAGCGGAATCGTGATGTAAGGCACCCAAAAAACCTTTTTTCCGAGAATTCTTATAAACGCGTTGCGGAGCACAATCTTGTCATTGGGATAAACCGTGACATGGTTGGAAATCACGTCATAATGGGGCGGTTCAAGATTGCAGGTGGTGGCGCTTCCGTTCTGAACGCGGATTTCATCCTTGGAAACCTGCTCGATTTTTTCGCCCGCAGTGTACCAGGGATACTGATACCCCGTGCCTTGGGGAAAAGTGCCGGTCCGGTTGGCAAAATCATATTCACCCTTGTCGCCGCTCAAGGTCGAGGCGCCGTCAAACACCGTGACATGCCCTTCCGCATAGGCCTTTTTCGTGTCCGTGAAAACTTCCGCGTGGTCGGCCTGAAGCTTTAAATCCTTGTAGGTGACAAGGACATTTCCCTTGCCGATGATTTTTTTGCTGGTTTTATCGTATTCGATGGAATCCGCGACCACTTCGACGGGAATATCCGGCGCAGGCGCGACCTGCTTTTCTTCGGCCCAGGAGGGAGAAATTGTCCGTCCGGCCATCAGCATTTCCATGGCCAGAAAAACTACGGCAAAGCACAGATGTTGCTTGCGATGGCTCATCAAACGTACGGAACCGTTGTTTCCTTGTTTTTAAACCGCATTTCGCTTCTTCTCCGATATCGGAAGGGGTTATTCTAGCAGAAGATAGGGAAAAATAAACAGATTATTTGTACACGCCCACCCTTTCCCAATCTTTTAAGAATCGTGCCAGGCCGATGTCGGTCAGGGGATGTTTCACCAGCATCTCCAGCACTTTGAAAGGCGCAGTGACAACATCCGCTCCGATCAGAGCGGCTTCCAGAATATGAACCGGATGGCGCACGCTCGCAACCAGGATCTCCGTGCGGAACCCGTAATTTTTGTAAATGGTATGGATATCACGGATGAGCGGCATGCCCGGATGGGAAATATCATCCAGGCGGCCGATAAAAGGGCTGATAAAAGCTGCGCCGGCCTTGGCTGCGAGCAGTGCCTGCGTGGCAGAAAAGCAAAGCGTGACATTGGTCCGTAGGCCTTCCGAAGCCAGCACTTTGACGGCCTTAAGACCTTCGGCCGTGAGAGGAATTTTGACCACAATATTTTTATGCATGACGGACAATTCCTGTCCCTCCCTAATCATTCCCTCGGCCTCCACGCTGACCACCTCGGCGCTGATCGGACCGTCGACGATTCCGCAAATCTCCAGAAGCAGGTCTTTAAAATCCAATCCTTCCTTGGCTACCAGGGAAGGATTCGTGGTCACGCCGTCCACAATGCCCCAGCTTGATGCTTCGCGAATTTCGGATAAATTTGCCGTGTCGATAAAAAATTTCATCGTCTCTCTCCTCTCCTATAAAATAATTTTTTTGTTCTTTAAAACTCCGCGAGGGACGTCAGGGCATTCTCCCGAACGATACCACCCGGTTACGGCCCTCCTCCTTGGCCTGGTAAAGCGCCTGGTCCGCTTTTCTCAAAAGCTCCAGAATAAGATCCGACTTGTAATTTTCCACCGGGCCAGACTCAATATCCATGGGAAAGGAAGAGACACCGATACTCACAGTCACTTTGGTTTGTTCGTCATAGGCCTTGAAACGCTTTTTTGCCACCGCGGAGCGGATACGTTCCGCCACTTCCATGGCTTCCTTCTTGTCCGACTCGGGAAGCACAATGGCAAACTCCTCACCGCCGTAGCGCGCCACAATATCCACACGCCTCACATTGGCTAGAATCACCTGCGACACTTCGCGCAGCGCAACATCCCCGACCAAATGACCGTAGTTGTCATTATAACTTTTAAAGTGATCGATATCTAGCATTAATACCGCCAGCCGGAACCCGTGGCGCATGGACCGCCGGAGTTCCTCCTCAAAACGCTCGATAAAATGCCGCCGCACGAAAACCTGGGTCAATCCATCCACAATCGAGAGCTCTCGCACCGTCTCGTAAAGTTTAATTTTTTTCACGTGAAGCGCAAGCTCCGCGGCCACGACTTCAAACTTGGGACGGTCCTCCTCCAAAGCGCCCTGAAGCACAAAAACCGCGATGGCCTTTCCCTGCACTATCAAAGGGAAAATCAAAAGAGGAAACAGAATCTCCTCATCCTCGAGCCAGGCAGGATCCGCTTCCTCCGGGGCCCGGACCGTGAGCATTTCTTTTTTTTCATAAGCCTCGAGAATGATTTTTTTTTCAAAGGGTGTCAAATCCGACTTCACATCCGAGTCCTCGACCCCGCCGCCCTCATACAGCGTGAATCTCCGCACCACGGAGGGAAGATCGCCCTCGGCCGCAAAAACCAAAAGAATGGCCTTCTTGAAAGAAAGCCCCACAAAAACCCTTTTCCGCAAGGCTTCAATCAGCGCCTCATAACTCAGGCAGTCATTAAATTCCTTGGCCAGCTCATAAAGCGTTGAAATCTCGCTCACCTGACGCACGATATCCCGCACATTGCCCTCCCGGTCCGTGCGTTTTTGTTCAAGCAACTGCAATTCCTGGGCGGAAGCCCCTTTGCCGGCCGCGCTTGACAGGAGCATCTTCTTCCAGTTCTCCCTGTAAACCACGCCGACAGCAATCATCAGGCCCAGCGCCGGCAGAAGATAAAAGAAAAGAAAATTCCTTGAAGTAATTCCTTTGCCAAAAACCGAGCAGCTAAAAAACACTAGGGAAACAGCCAAAAGAAGCGGCGCTTCCTCCAGAAGAAAATAGAAAATAAAAACTCCGGCCAAACTCGTAAATCCCAAATAAGAAAGCAGCTGATTCGTGCCAAAATGATGCGCTAAAAACAAAGTCACCGCAAAACCGCTAAAAAAAACTAATCGCTCCTTCATAGGCACACCCTGTTTCTTCCCCGGCGTTTGGCATCATACAGACGTTGATCCGCACGGCGTATAAGCTCTTCCCTCTCCAGAGTGTCGTCCGGCATGGTACTCACGCCGATTGAGACCGTGGTGCGCGTGGCTTCACGCCGGATCTCAATGGCGGCCTCTTCCACGCGCTTCCGGATCTTTTCCGCCAGCCCCATGGCCGCCTCTTTGGAAAATCTCGGAAGAATCACGGCAAATTCCTCGCCGCCGTAGCGCGAAACAATCCCGTCTTCGCCGACTTCGGTGCGCAAAATATCGGACACGCGCGTGAGAATCAAATCGCCAGCACCGTGCCCAAATGAATCATTGTAACTTTTAAAACGGTCCAGATCGCACATGAGGACCGATAGCTTGGCATTCGTGATCAGGGCCCTTTTATGCTCCTCCTTGAGACGCTCCTTGAAATAGCGCTGCACATAAAGGCCGGTAAGAGAGTCCCGGATCGCAAGCTCCTCGGTTTTCTGATAGAGAACGGCATTGGAAATAGCCGAGGAGGCAAGATCGCTGATATAGTTCAAGAGGCGCAGGTCATCCAGACTGAAGGCATCCGGCTGCGAGGAATTTACCCGGAACACACCGGTCACCCTGGCCTCGCTGATCAGCGGCACTACCATCACACTCCGAAGCGACTCGCTCTCCGCGATCTGGGTTTGGTCAAAAAAAATGTCCTTTTTGGTGTCGCTGATAAAAAGATGCTTCCGGTTTTTCAGAACCCAAAGGTCATAAAATCCGCCCTGCTTGGCCTTGATTTTTTCCTCCTCGCGCACGGTATGGGATGCGACCAGGGACAGCCCCACCTCCTTAGTTTCGGCCAGATATAAAAGGTAGGATTCGCCCTTGGGCAAAAAATTCTGCGCCTCGCTAACTACAAGTTCCGCCACCTCTCCGAACGAAAGCGAAGTCGCAAACTTCTCCGCCACCTCGCGCAGCCCGTAATACGTGGTGTACTTGGCGAATGAGGCATCCAGCTCCTCTTTCATTTTTTTAAGTTCTATTTCAATCTGGTTTTTTTCGTTCTCAAATTTTTCCATATCAACCTGGTCGATCAGGATCTCGCCCTGTTTCTCCCTCCGGAACCAGTCCAGCACCAAATAAAGGCCCAAGAAAAGGACGTGGTATAAAAGAAAAACGGGACGGCGCGTCACGATAAATGCCAGGGAGGCAATAAAAATCGCGCCTAGACCGGCCGGCACGAGAAGCCAGTAATGGAAGCTGATCCAGCCGGCAGTTATGGGAATGATGAAATAGAACAGAAAAACGGCAAGACGTTCCATGTAAAGATCAAGAGGAGGATCGGAGGCGCGGAGAAGTCCCAGGGTGTGAATGGAATAATGCACCAGGAGAAGCGTGCCGGTTACTGCCGTAAACGCTAGGATCTGTCTCAGTAAAGGTCTCACGGGCGACACCCCTTGCTAATCAGGCAATCGCAGCTTCAGTCTCCGGATCAAAAAAATGAGCTCTGGTCATGTCAAAAACGACCTGCAAATCCTGATTTTCCTTGGCCGTGTCGTGAGCATTCACCCGGGCCACAAAATTATTATTCCCTGTTGAAAGATGAAGAAAAATTTCCGCGCCCATCGGCTCCACCACTTCCACCGTCGCCGTGACGGTGAATTCGTCGGAAGCGGCCTGCGCAAAGAGGCGGTCGTAAATATTCTCCGGGCGAATGCCGAAAGTTACTTTTTTATTTTCATACTTCGAGATACGGTCATAAATCCTGTCGACAATTTTCAAGCGGAAGCGCGTGTCCTGAAAGTAAAACCAGTTATTCAGCTTGATAACTTTCCCTTCCATGAAATTCATGGGAGGAGAGCCTATGAAACCGGCCACAAATTTGTTGCACGGCTTGTCGTAAAGCCCGATCGGATCCGCCACCTGCTGAATCACGCCGTCCTTCATCACCACAATGCGGTTTCCCATGGTGAGCGCCTCCACCTGATCGTGGGTCACGTAAATCATGGTGGTCTGGAGCCGGTTGTGAAGTTTCTTGATCTCGGTCCGCATCTGGACCCTGAGTTTGGCGTCAAGATTGCTGAGCGGCTCGTCAAAGAGAAACACTTTGGGCTTGCGCACAATCGCCCGGCCCACAGCCACGCGTTGCCTCTGTCCGCCCGAAAGCGCCTTGGGTTTTCTCTGCAGGAGAGGAACGATATCCAAAATCTCGGCCGCTTCGCGCACGCGGCGGTCGATTTCCTTGACCGGATAACGCCTGAGTTTAAGCCCGAAGGCGAGATTGTTATAAACCGTCATGTGCGGATAAAGCGCGTAATTCTGAAAAACCATGGCAATATCGCGATTTTTAGCCGGGACATCATTCACCACCGTGTCATCAATCAGAATTTGCCCGCCCGTGATTTCCTCCAGCCCGGCCACCATTCTCAAAGTCGTTGATTTCCCGCAGCCCGAGGGACCGACAAACACCACAAATTCCTTGTCCTTGATATCCAGACTCACCTTGTCCACGGCCACAATATCGCCGGGATACATTTTTGAAACCGATTTTAGAACGACCTTTGCCATAAATCCTTTCCCGTCACCCTTTAAGGTAATCAAGAATATTTGCAATCACATTCTGCAAATCCTTACGGTTGACCACAAGATCGATCATGCCGTGATCCAGGAGAAATTCCGAAGTCTGAAAATCCTGCGGAAGTTTCTGCCGGATCGTCTGCTCAATCACGCGAGGGCCGGCAAATCCGATCAGCGCCCGGGGTTCTGCGATAATCACATCCCCGAGCGAGGCGAAACTAGCCATGACGCCGCCCATGGTAGGGTTGGTTAACACGGAAATATAAGGAAGACGAAGTTTCTGAAAACGGTTCAGGGCGCTGCAAGTTTTCGCCATCTGCATCAGACTCAACACTCCTTCGTACATGCGCGCGCCGCCGCCCGAACCGGAAACCACCACCAGAGGCAATTCCTTTTCCATGGCATGCTCAATCAGGCGCGCAATCTTCTCCCCCACCACGGACCCCATAGAACCCATGATAAACCGGGAATCCGTGACGCCCAACGCAATCCGCTTTTCCATCAGAAGCCCTTCGCCAGTAATGCAGGCCTCATTAAGCCCGGTCTTTCTCTGATCCTGCAGCAACTTTTCGGGATAGCTTTTAACGGCTTTAAACTCAATGGGATCCAGGGAAGATAACGTTGCGTCAAATTCCTCAAACGTGTCCTTATCGACCAGCTGATGAATGCGATCCCAGGCGCCCACGGTGAAGTGATAACTGCACTTGGGGCAAACGGAAAAATTCTCTAGAAGGGCTTTATTATAAACCACATGCTGACAGCTCAGACACTTGGTCCAAAGGCCTTCAGGAACCGTTCTCTTCTTCTTTTCAGGGGCGGCCGGGTTGGCTTCTTGCGGCACTTTGTTGTTTTCTTTTTTGAAAATGGGCATGCAATCTGGAACCTGTTTTGAGCCAATCAGTTACAAGTTTAAAATTATAGTGTAACAAAAACGATCTGTCAAACGTTGTCCTAAATTATTTTGCCATCATGCTTTTTGACACTATCTCCGAAAAGTGCTATCTTTGAAAAGCATGATCAACCACGCCGAGGAAAGCCATGGGACTTGAACAGCGTCAAATCCAATCGCAAAAACTTATCCTGACTCCCCAGCTCAGGCAATATCTTAAACTCCTGCAGCAGCCACTGTTAGAATTAAGGCAGGCGGTGGAGCAGGAACTCGCGGAAAACCCTGTCCTGGAAGAGGCTTCCTTATCCGAGCCTGAGGTTTCCCTTTCGGAGATCACCAAGGATGAGGGCCCTGCGCCTGAGCCAGTGCGCGAATTGGACTTCCAAAACAAGCTGGCCGCATTGGACCGCATTGACGAACAATTCAAGGAATCCATCTATTCGGATTATGGATCCTCTCAGGATGAAGACGAAGAATCTACAAAAAAAAGGAATTATCAGGAATCCATTATCTCTAAATCAACAACACTCACTGATTACCTCCTTTGGCAGCTCCATTTTCTGGATTTGAGCCAGGAGGAAACGCGGATGGCCGAGGAACTCATCGGCAATATTGACGAAGACGGCTACCTCAAAGTCACGGTGGAAGAACTCAGCCAGTCGCTTGGGGCGCCGGCCGACACGATAGAAAAAGTGCTCAAACTGATCCAAACCATGGATCCTCCCGGCGTGGGCGCCCGGGACTTACGGGAAGCTCTGCTCATTCAAATATCAAAATCAGACAAAGCAAGCGCTCTGGCCCGGAAAATTATTGAAGAGTACTTTATCCTGCTCGAAAAAAAGCATTTTCAGGAAATCGCCAGAAAGCTGGGTGTCAATGAGGATGCAGTCAGAAAATGCTTCCACGAAGTTGCACGCCTGGAGCCCAAACCCGGAAGGATTTTTTATTCTAATGAACCCGTCACCGTGGTTCCGGACGCGAGCGTCTTCCCGGATGAAGACAATCCGGGCCAGTATAAAATCGAGATCCATCAGGAATCGGTTCCGCACCTCAAAATCAATCCGTCCTACCGCGCCATGTTAAAAGACAAGAAAATCGATCCTCAAACGCGCGCCTTCCTAAAAGGGAAAGTCGATTCGGCCTTGTGGCTGATCCAGGCCATTGCCCAGCGCAAAAGCACGCTCCGCTCCATCACGGAAGAAATCGTCAAGGCGCAGTTTGATTTTTTCGAAAAAGGATTTTCCCAACTCAAACCGCTCCGCCTCCGGGACATTGCCGAAAAAATCAGCATCCACGAATCCACGGTCAGCCGTGCCATGGCGGGAAAATACATCGAGACGCCGCAGGGCACTATTCCCTACCGCAGTTTTTTCTCCAATAAAATGGAAACCGACGACGGCACCCTCGAATCCCAGAAAAGCGTCACGGAACGGATCAAACAGCTCATCGCCGAAGAAAGTAAAAAGAAACCACTTAGCGATGAAAAGATCGTGAAGATTCTCACTTCGGAAGGAATTAAAATCGCACGGCGGACAGTCGCCAAATACCGCGAAGTTCTTAAAATCCTGCCCACCCATTTAAGGAAGGAACGATAAAAGATAAATTTGAAACTCACCCCTCCGCCTATCTCAAGACGCAGGGGGCCGCAAAATACGCAAAGCCCGCGAGTGGAATCGAACCCTTTGAGCAGCTTCGCTACTCAAAGGGCTGCTCGCTTCGCTCGCTGCCACCCATAACTTCTCGAAAGCAAAGCCCGCGAGTGGAATCGAACCACCGACCTACGGTTTACGAAACCGTTGCTCTACCAACTGAGCTACGCGGGCAATATTCGTATAAACATTTATTTTTATCGCTAGTAACGTTAATTTGATATCCTTGTGGCCCAACAATTCTCTGACGGCGTTAATATCAATGCCCGATATCTCAAAGGGGGTTCAGAAATTTACGGACTCCCATCGTTATTGCAAAAGATAAATTCGGTGGCCACAAGCACTTCATGTTTCAAAACGTCATGCAGCGTTGGATGCGCACGGATTTAGTTTCCCCATAAGGTCTTTCATTCCCGCAATAATTGCCCGATCACGGATTCGTTGATACCGACGGTGAATACGAAAAATCCTTTTGACCCTATTCCTTCGCTGTCCCAATACACGTCCTCCAAGAAACGAGGCAAGGCCCCGAGTAAGATTGAACGTTAAGAAAACGAAAAGGTTGATGTTGAACGCATCAACCCAACCCTACAAGGAGCCAAGAACACGGTGAAACAGTGCTGCTTTGCTGCATGGGAAAGATTGTACGTCAAAGAAGGAAGAAATCGAAGGTAAAAATTATCACGGGAAGGGCAATGGAATCGATGCCGGAGGGGCCAAGACGATGGACGGGAAAGCGGAGCTGATTTAGATGTTGCTTCCGCTGGGACTAAAGGCGGTGAGAGATCTTTTGCGGGGAGAGGTCGAGATATTGGCTGAGGGCCGCTACCGGGCGTTGGGGCAAGCAGGCAGGATCGGTGTATCTTGGGGAGGAGAAAGTTCGAATACCGCCAAGGACTGCAAAAAGCGAGCAACCGAAATTTCGCCGGATGCTTCAAGAGGTTTACGAGAAACTGGGCCACGAGCTTCAAGACCACCAACGCGATCAGATGAAATCCAATACCACATTCACCTGAAAGGTAAATATTTCCACCCGCCATGCGAGACCTGGCACTTTTTACCTCATTATTATGCAACTGTATCTCAAAGAATGTCAGCACCTTATCGATTCTAACGAAAATGTAATCTAAAATTTATCTAATCGTCATGCTGGATGTGTATTATAAAGTATAACAATAGTGAAGTATGAAAAATTCAAAACGTAAAAACAGGAGAAAAAATTCATGAAGCGTTTAGCATTAGTTATGGCGTTGGCTTTTGTTTTGACATCTACCTTGGCATTCGCGGGCGAGTGGACGGGAACCATCGTGAAAGAAAACGGCAAGCTGGCTCTTAAGTCCGGCGCGAACCTTCTGACGATCAGCAATCCGGATAAGGTTGCTGGCCAGGAAGGGAAAAGTGTAAAGGTTACCGGGACTGCCGATATGGCGGCAAAAACCGTCACGGTTGCTTCTGTAAGCGCAGCCTAAGCTTATTGACGATAAGCATAAAAAAGCGCCTTCTGAAAAGGAGGCGCTTTTTTATGCTTATCTCCTAACTGCCTCTAAGGATTCAACCCCGTTCCCGGGAGAACCGATACTGGATTTAAAATTTGGAGGCAGATTTCAACTTGCAGAGAAGCGCGAAAGATTCGATATTCATCAGATAGATGTATTGTGTACAACCCAAAGCCGGCCCATGCCGACTTCACTGATAGGAGGGTCCTCAATGAATAAGCCCTTATTGACGTATGTTCTGTATTGCTTGCCGTGATGATTTTAGTTTCAGGATGCAGTTCGACCGCTAAGGCCACCAATTTTAACGGCCTTTCGACTCCAGACGGACAGGCTATTGCACACTTGAGTACCACGAATATCGCGCTGCATGCCCTTTTTGGCTCCGCCAAGCCTCTTGCAGGGAATGCCACGCTGGAAAAAACAGTAGAGGATTTTACCGCCCAGGCAAAAGAGGAAGGGGCTTCCAAGGTGCGTATTGTGCAGTCCAGCAAAACAGCCTTGTGGTTTATCTTTCCCCCGGTGAGTTTTTTTGTTACACCGGTAATCAGCAATGTCGCGGGTGAAGCGATTAAATAATGCTCTAGTCCCGGTTCTTGGAGGGACGGGGTTCATTCATACCTGTCCCCGAAAGAACCGGGGCATTCTATTTACGATTTCTTCTCCTCTGTCTCGTTTTCTAAGCTGGGCGACTGAACCGGCTGATCCGTGTCAACACCCCTTAGATCAACCGCCCCTGAGTCATCTGCCGTCGAATCATCATCCGATTGCTCGCTCTTGCTTTGCACCGTCACCAAAGGCGCGTAAGCCGGATGGACTTCAATTAAAAAAAACACTGCCAGGACAAAAAGGAACAAACCCATGAATCTTTTCATCAGTTAACCTCCTTTTTCTGTGCTGCCAAATGCTCGTCAAGACAATTCACGGTCATTCCCCTTTAGGTAACTGTCACCTTTTTGGTACGTTTCTGTGCAAATAACCGCGCATATCAAACCTCCGAAACTGATTATACCCAGCTCGTGACGGATGTTTAGGATGACCGCTTGCCGTTGTTCCAAAACAAAACCATGGCCGCTCAATCAAACCCGACTCGCTCAAAAGATCTAAAAGATATTGCTTTAAATAATCACGCGACTCCACCAGATTTCCCCACGCGCCCAAACAAGCATAGTTAGACAACACCCGCAGGATTTTCCTGAAAGCGCGTCTATTCTTCTGATGTTCCTCACCCGAAGGATTAACCTGCAAATTCGCAGGATCCGTGGCTCTCTGCGGACACACATTCATCATCAACCAGCCATCAAAAGAATTCTTCGCAGCCGCTCTTATCACCCGGGTAACCGTTGCATCACTCCTTTTTCGGTCCGCCTTTGAAGGGTTGATGCCAAAAGCAATCAACATCCTTTGTCCCTTTCGGCCCAGCAAATAGCGGAAACGCTCGTCACTTGAAGCCGCATAAATATCCGGCATGTATTCATTGCTATTTGCATTCATAAAAAAGAGTTTTCCGGTGACTGTCACTTTTTTTAGCTTTCTTCAAAGCCCTTCAGAATTTTCCTAAATTCCTGATTCTCCAAATCCTTAGGCAGGTTCTTCAGGGCTTCCTTGCTGAGCTCGGAGAATCGACTCTTCGTGAGCCCGAGCTCCTTTGCAAGTAGGACAAGGAGGGACAGCGTGTAGGTGGTTGCCTCTTTTTGTTCCTGGAGTTCTTCCTGCAGGGATTTGATAGCTTTTTCCAGTGACTTCAATGGGTCGCTCATTTTCCTTCCCATGCTTCGCAATTAATTATATAATGCTCCACGTATTTGCACCTTAACCTTTTGGAGGTTATGAACAAAATCTTCAAATTACCTGCCGCATTGCTAGTGCTGGCCATCTCCCTGCAAACCGGCCTTTTACACGCCTCTCAACTCCCAATTTATCCCGGTCTCACGGAAGGCGTAAGACAAACTTTACGCACCCGCTACGAACAGTCGCAAAGCACGGAACTTAACAAGCTTCTTTATCTTGTTGATTTGGTTTCCAAAACCGATCTTGAAATTGTCTACGACGGGGCGTCTTACCGAACCCCCCTCATTTCCCCCCTCGTCCGTCTATTTGTGCTCCAGCATTACAAAAATCAACCGGCTGAAATATGGCTGCGCGAATGGTGTTCGACAACCCAGCACGGCAATCCCATTTCCGTGCGCTTTCCTAACGGCATCCCAAAATGTCGATGGGGCAATCTTAAAACGACGAAGAGTTGCATTAATTATCGGAAGGTAAATCTCAACATTCTCATCATGAGCATGGATGGGGTAAGACTGTCTTAATCCTTCAATGTTTTCCTTAAATAACATACGGCGAGAACCACTGCCATGTCTAATTTCCGAAACTCCAAAACGACTTAATCGTTTCAGAAATTCACGATACCGAAGAGGGTGAGGCGCTTCAGGCATGTACTGCGTCTAATCCTTTAAGCAATTCCCGTGAAGATTTTGGCGGGTTATCAAGCAGGTGTTGTTTAACTTTATTTGAGTGAATCTCAAATAGTTTCTGCCAATATTCGCTTGGGGCGGGATGAAAAATCTCCATCCTGTTAGTTTCTGCAAATTCAATTTGACTAATAATCAATTCAGAAAGAGCCTTAAACGTTTCAGGCATAGTCTTGCCTTCCGCGACTATATCCAACTCAAGACAATGAGCAAAACATATCCCTTCCTCCTGCCATGCGAGAATATTCATTGCTGGGGCAACTTGAATCTTGTTGCCTTTTTCGCGTTTTAAATTTATTCGAAATGCCTGAACTTCGGTGTTTGGATTGAACATCAATATAATTCTCCTTCTATATTAATGATATAAGTTTACTCTAAATATCGCTTTTTGCCAAGGTGCGAATCTATGTGCAAATTTACCTAAAACGTCGAAAAGGTCTTGAAGCTTTTGAGCCGGTTGTCGATTTCGGCGTTGTTGAGGCGGCGCATACGGTCGAGGCCGAAGTCTTCGACCACAAAGGAGGCCATGATACTGCCGTAGGCCACGGCCTTTTTGAGATTGTCGAATCCAAGGTCGCCGGTTTTGGCGACATAGCCCATGAAGCCGCCGGCAAAGGTGTCGCCCGCGCCCGTGGGGTCAAAGACGGATTCGAGAGGATAGGCGGGCAGGGCTGAGAAATATTTTCCGTCGAAGAATAAAACTCCATGCTCGCCTTTTTTGATAATGACTTTGTCCGGGCCCATTTCCTGAATTTTGCGCGCGGCGCGGATGAGATTGGGCTCGCCCGTGAGGTCGCGGGTTTCGCCGTCATTCAGGACAATCAAATGCACGCGCTTCAGGACATCGAGCAGGGATTTTTTTTTGTTGTGGATCCAGAAATTCATGGTGTCCACGGCAATGAGTTTAGCGCGCGTGTGATGGACTTCATCGAGCAGGCGCAATTGGATATCCGGGTCGATATTGGCCAGGAATAAATATTCCACGTCGCGGTCGTCTTTGAGCGAGGGGGAGAAATCCTGCAGGACATTGAGCTGGGTCTCTAGCGTGTGCGCCACATTGAGGTCAAAACCGTATTTTCCCTTCCAGCGGAAGGTCTTGCCTCCGGCCAAAACCTGCAGGCGCTTGAGATCGATTTTACGCTCCTCGAGAACCTGGCGGTATTCATCCGGAAAATCCTCGCCCACCACGGCCATGAGGGAAACCGGGCTGAAGAAACTCGCGGAATACGAAAAATAGGAGGCGGAACCGCCGAACAGGCTGTCTTTTTTGCCAAAAGGAGTCTCGACCGAATCCACGGCCACGGTGCCGGTCACAAGAAGTTTAATCATGGCTATCCCTACTCCTCGAGCAATTCCTGATACAGGGGAAAACGCGCGGTCAAGGCGCCGACCTCATTCCGTATCTTCGCGAGTTTGGCCTCATCCTCAGGCGATTCAAGCGCCCGGCAAATAAGCTCCGCGGTTTTGTCCATGTCGGCTTCTTTCATGCCACGCGTGGTCACGGCTGGCGTGCCCATGCGGATACCCGAGGCCTTGAAGGGGCTTTCCTTGTCAAAGGGAATCATGTTTTTGTTGACCGTGATTTTGACCTTGTCGAGAATTTCCTGCACCTGCTTGCCGTTGAATCCTTTCACGGTCACATCCACCAGCATGAGGTGATTGTCCGTGCCGCCTGAGACAATGCGGAAGCCGCGTTTGGCCATGCCTTCGGCCAGGCGCTTGGCATTGGCCACGATTTGTTTCTGGTAAGTTTTGAAGGAATCGGTCATGGCTTCTTTAAGTGCCACTGCCTTGGCCGCGATCACGTGCATGAGCGGGCCGCCCTGCTCGCCCGGGAAAACCGTCTTGTCAATTTCCTTGGCATATTTCTCCTTGCAAAGCACCATGCCGCTTCTCGGGCCGCGGAGCGTCTTGTGCGTCGTCGTGGTCACAAAATCCGCGTAAGGCACGGGCGAGGGATGAACCCCGGCCGCAACCAGTCCAGCAATATGCGCCATGTCCACCATGAGAAGAGCCCCGACCTGATCGGTGATCTCGCGCGCTTTTTTAAAATCAATGATGCGCGGATAGGCCGAGGCGCCCATCAAAATCAATTTGGGTTTATGCTCTTTGGCCAGCGTCTCAAGCTCGTCATAATCGATCTGTTCGGTTTTTTGGCTCACGCCGTAGGGGATAATTTTGTAATACTTGCCGGAAAAATTCATGGGATGGCCGTGCGTGAGATGGCCGCCATGCGCGAGATTCATCGCGAGTATGGTGTCGCCGATATTGAGCATGGCAAGATACACGGCCATGTTGGCCTGCGTGCCCGAATGCGGCTGGACATTGGCGTGTTCTGCGCCGAAAAGTTTTTTCGCGCGCTCAATGGCCAGCGTCTCGGCAATATCCACGAATTCGCAGCCGCCGTACCAGCGCTTGCCGGGATAGCCCTCGGCGTATTTATTGGTCATCACCGAGCCCTGCGCCTCAAGCACCGCGAGGGACACAAAGTTTTCGCTCGCAATCAGCTCTATATTTTCGTTCTGCCGCTTCACTTCAGACTGAATGGCTTGGTAAATCTCAGGATCTGCCACTTTCAGTTTTGATTTCATGGGAACCTTGTTATTTCTGACTGTTTTCAAAATCAATAATTTTTTTTACGCGCTGTTCATGCCTTCCGCCCTCAAAAGGGGTTTCAAGCCAGGCCTTGGAAATTTCGCAGGCCGCCTCATCGCTCACAAATTTGGAGCCGAGGATCAGCACGTTGGCGTCGTTATGCTCGCGCGAAAGCTTGGCATGTTCCAGGTTGTCGCAAATCGCGGCACGGACACCCTTCACCTTGTTGGCGCAAATGGCCATGCCCGTGCCGGACATGCAAACCAGAATACCCCGGTCAAATTCGCCGCTAGCCACTTTTTTTGAAAGCGGAAAAGCGACATCCGGATAATCCGAGGGCTCTTCCGAATGCACGCCAAGGTCTTTCACGGCATAGCCGTTTTTCTGAAGAAACTCCGCCAGTTTTTTCTTGAGCGCGATACCGCGGTGGTCGGCCGCAATCGCCACTTTGATTGCTTTGCCGGTATGCATCATAGACACTTTCCCTCAAGCTCTTCGATTTCCTCGGCCATCTTTTCCTTGATATCCGCGTAACAGGTGCGGTAAACCGACAAATCCATGCCGATAGGGTCATCGACATCCAGCACCGTGATTTTCCCCGAAAGATAGGGGAATTGGCGCAGGACAAACTGCTGATGCTCCGCAGTCATGGCGTAAATATGATCCGCGCTTCTTGCCATGTCATGGGTGATGGGCCGTGCCAGATGACGGGACAAATCAATGCCGTCTTCCTTGAGGACGAGCGTCGATTCCGGCGTGGCCGGCATATTTTTGTAGGCGAAAATCCCGCATGACTCAACCTCGATTTTGTCGTCAAACTTGTCTTTGGCGATCCGGGTTTTGAGCCACCATTCGGCCATGGGACTGCGGCAGGTATTGCCCGTGCACACAAAAAGCACTTTGAATTTCGGGGCCTTTCCGCTGTTCAATTCATCCAGCGCCTTTTGAATCTCGGGCGCCTTATTGCCTCCGCGGATAATTTTAAACGGCTTGCCGGTAAGGTCCACCACCGTGGAATCTATGCCCACCTCGCATTTGCCGGAATCGATCAGGAGTTCCACATTTCCGTCCATGGCAGCCAGCACCTGGTCGGGCGTTACGGGTGACTCGCCGCCGCTCGCATTCGCACTTGTGGCAAGCAGGGGATCCCCCACCAGCTCAATCAAAACGCGTGCCACAGGGTGGCTCGGCATCCGGAACCCGTAGGTCTCATCACCCTCGCCGCGGACCACGATGGTGAGTGGGCCCGGCCAGAATTTTTTGGCGAGATAATGCAATGCCCTCTGCTGCTGAAAGGTTTTAGCGTTCAAAAAAACGTAATTGGCGATATGGTAGGCCAGGGGTTTGGATTTGTCACGGCCCTTGATGGCATAAATTTGCTCCACGGCATGCTCGAAACGCGGGAGAGCGCCGATGCCGTAAACCGTTTCCGTGGGAAAGGCAATCACTTTGCCTGTGCGCAGCACGGCCGCAGCTTCGGCTAGAAGGTCGATATCCGGATTTTGCGGCCGGACTTTGATGACACGGGTTTTCATGAACGCTGCTTCAGTTTTTTATTTTTTTCTTCCACGGAACGGACCAGCTCGCCTTTGTGATCCACAAGCTTTTTCGCGAGTTTCTCATCGGAGAGCGCCAGCATCTGGACCGCAAGAATGCCGGCATTGACCGCGCCGGATTTCCCGATCGCAACCGTGGCCACGGGAATGCCGCTCGGCATTTGCGCGGTGGAAAGGAGCGAATCAAGGCCATTCAATGCGGAGGTGATGGGAACCCCGATCACGGGAAGCGTGGTGCGCGCGGCGATCACGCCCGCGAGATGCGCGGCCCCGCCGGCACCGGCAATAATGACCTTAACGCCGTTTGCGCGGGCTCCGTTTGCAAACTCCGATACAAAATTCGGCGAGCGGTGCGCGGACATCACCTGGATTTCATAAGCCACGCCGAATTTCTCCAGCATTTTGCCTGCTTCCTGCATGATTTCAAAATCCGAATCGCTTCCCATCACGATATAAACCATCGCTTTGCTCATCTGTTCTCCTTAGGGCTACCTTGATTTTATTGTGAATGCCCGCCAGCCGATATCTTTTCTGCAAAACATGCCGTCAAAATGAATTTTCTTTACCGCCTCATAAGCTCTGGTCTGCGCTTCCTGCAGGGAATCGCCCCATGCCGTGACATTGAGTACGCGTCCGCCTGCGGTCACCACCTGCCCTGCGGCGTTCCGCCTCGTTCCGGCATGAAACACAATCACATCCTTGATTGAACCGGCTTCCGCCAGGCCGGAAATGGGGAAACCGGTCGCGTAAACTCCCGGATATCCGGCAGAAGCAAGCACCACGGTCATGGAACTCTGCGGTTTCCACAGCAGCCGGTCGCGGCGAAGCTTGCCTGTAGCCACTTCCATTAAGATGGGCACCAAATCCTCATCCAACCGCGTCAGCACCGCCTGCGCTTCCGGATCGCCGAAACGCACATTGTATTCGAGCACAAAAGGCCCGCGGTCCGTGAGCATCAGCCCCGCATAAATCAGGCCGCGGTATTCCATGCCTTCGGAAAACAGGCCCGAAATAACCGGCTGAATGGTTTTGGCCGCCAGCTCTTTCAATTCTTTTTCATTGACCAGCGGGCAAGGCGAATAAGCGCCCATGCCGCCTGTATTCGGGCCATGATCATGATCGCCGACGCGCTTGTGGTCCTGCGAACTTGCCAGCGGCACAATGTTTTTTCCATCCGAAAAAGCCAGGATGGAAAGCTCCTCACCTTTCAGGAATTCCTCGATCACGATTTTTTTTCCCGCTTCGCCGAAAATTTTTTCATCCAGAATTTGCGTCACGGCTTTGACGCCCTCCTCGGCAGAATCCGCCACGATCACGCCCTTGCCCGCGGCCAGACCGTCCGCTTTGATCACAAACGGCGGATCGATTTCCAAAATATATTTTTTGGCTTCGGCGGAGGATTGAAAAACCTTATACGCCGCGGTGGGGACACCGTATTTTTTCATCAAGTCCTTGCTGAACACCTTGCTTCCCTCAAGCTCGGCGACCGAGGCCTGCGGGCCGAAAACCAGCAAACCCTTTTTTTGAAAAAGATCCGCGATGCCCTGCACCAGGGGAATCTCGGGCCCCACGACCGTGAGATCGATTTTTTCCAATTCCGCAAAATTAAGCAAACCCTCAAGATCATCGGCTTTGACTGTCACGGATTGGGCCAGATCCTCGGTGCCGGCATTGCCCGGTGCGGCAAAAAGTTTGGTCACGAACGGGCTCTGGGCAATTTTCCATAAAAGCGCGTGTTCCCTGCCGCCCGACCCGATCACCAGGATTTTCACTTCCCGGCTCCCTTTAAAACCACTTTTTCGCCCGCGGCCGGGGCCCGGGCGATTTTTCCTATCACCCAGCTTTTCATTTTAAATTTGGCCAGGATGCGCTGCGCTTTGGCCGCATCTTGCGGCGCTGTTACCAGCACCATGCCCACGCCCATATTAAAGGTGCGGAACATTTCCCGCTGGCTCAGCCACCCTCTTTTTTCCACTTCCAAAAACGGCTCAGGCACGGGCCAGCTTCCGGCATGAATTTCCGCGCACAAGCCTTTGGGAATAATCCTGGGAATTTTGTCAATGAAAGCGCCGCCGGTGACGTGGGCAATACCCTTGAGCTCCACTTTTTCTAGCAAAGCCAAAACCTGCTTCACATAAATGCGCGTCGGAATCAAAAGTTTTTTCCCCCAGGTTCCTTCCATTTCTTCTTTTGAGAAAAGCCTCCTTAAAAGCGAAAATCCGTTGCTGTGGAAACCCGAAGACGCAAGCCCGATCAATAGATCGCCCTTCCGGATTTTTTTGCCGTCCACTACCTTTTTTTTATCCACCAGGCCCACGGCAAAACCGGCCAGGTCGTAGCGCTTGCCCGGATAAAAATCAGGCATCTCGGCCGTTTCCCCGCCGATCAAGGCGCAGCCGGCGTCACGGCAGCCCTTGACAATGCCTTTCATCACATTTTGCGCAATTTTAAGATCCAGCTTGCCGCAGGCAAAATAATCGAGAAAAAAAAGCGGCCTCGCGCCGGTGCAAATCAGGTCATTGACGCACATGGCCACGAGATCAATGCCCACGGTGTCATGTTGTCCCAATCCTTGAGCAATTTCAAGTTTGGTGCCGACGCCGTCGGTGGTGCCGACCAAAAGCGGATTTGAAATTTTGCACGCGGACGGATCGAAAAAGCCGGAAAATCCGCCGATGTTGCCGATGGCTCCGGGGATGCCGGTCTGTTTCACGAGCTTGCGGATATTCTGGACAAAGGTATTGCCGCGGTCAACATCCACACCGGCTTTGGCGTAAGTCCAGGATTTGGGTTGGTTCAAAGTGGCGGTCCCTTCTAGCATTTCCGCGTCTTTTCGAGCGAAAACTTATCCATGTCGTCTTCAACAACGGTCGGATATTTGCCCGTAAAACAGGCCGTGCAGTATTCGTTTTTCGGAAAAGCGGACACAGCCTTCAAAAGTCCTTCCTCGCTCAAGTATCCGATGCTCTCCACGTCGAGAAATTTCTTGATTTCCCCCATGGTGTAATTATTGGCCAAGAGCTGTTCCTTGTGCGGAAAATCAATGCCGTAATAGCAGGCATGCCGGTGGGGCGGACAGCTCACGCGCATATGCACTTCCGTGGCGCCCGCAATCCGAAGCTCTTTGACGCGGGAACGGGCCGTGTTGCCGCGCACAATAGAATCATCCACAATCACCACACGCTTGCCTTTCACGCTTTCCTTTAAAGGGTTTAGTTTGATGCGGACTTTCAATTCACGCGCTGCCTGCTCCGGAAGGATAAAAGTCCTTCCCACATAGTGATTGCGCGTGAATCCGAAGCCGAAAGGAATGCCGGAAATGCGCGAAAATCCAAGCGCCGCAAAATTTCCGGAATCAGGCACGGGAACCACGACATCAGCCTTGGCCGGATGCTCTTCGGCCAAGATTTCGCCCAGCCGCTCGCGCACATGGGCCACGCCTTCCCCGAAAATATGGGAATCGGGTCGCGCAAAATACACATGCTCAAAAATGCAATAGGACTTGCGGATCTCCTCGCCTTTGAAAGGATAAAGACTGCGCACGCCTTTTTCGTTGATGATCACCACTTCTCCGGGTTCAATCTCACGCACAAATTGGGCATCGATAAGATCAAAAGCGCAAGTCTCGGAAGCAAGGACGTAGGAGTCTCCCAGCCTGCCCAGGCAAAGCGGCCGGAAGCCGTGCGGATCGCGTACGCCGATCAATTCATTTTCCGTCAGCATGACAAAGCAGTACGCTCCTTCGATTTGACGCAGGGCACTGACCAGACCGACCTCCCGGTTTTTGCTGTCAGGCCGGGCCATGAGATGCACGATAATTTCCGAATCCACGGTGCTGGCGAAAATGGAGCCGTAGGCCTCGAGCTCGTCATGAAGCCGCTTGGCATTCACGAGATTGCCGTTATGAGCCACGGCAATTTGGCCGCGGGAATAATCCACCAGAATGGGCTGGGCATTTTTAAGCAGCGTGGAACCGGTGGTTGAATAGCGCACATGGCCGATGGCATTGGTTCCCGGCAGTTTTTTCAGCACATCCGGCTTAAAAATATCTCCGACCAATCCCAATTCCTTATGAACCATCAAGCTTTTTCCGTTCGAGACTGCAATGCCGGCGCTTTCCTCCCCGCGATGCTGCAGCGCAAAAAGCCCTAGAAAGGTCAATTGAGCCGCGCTGTCATTGCCGTAAATGCCGAAAAGCCCGCACTTTTCTTTGGGCGAATCGTCTATCTCATCCTGCCACTGATTAATATCCGTCATCAAAGCTGCTCCACTTTCTGCCGTAGCGACCGGCGGTAAAGATCCGAAAGTTCACTCCATTCCGCGTTAATCCATTGGCCGATTTGAATTTTTTTTCCGCCCGTTTTGCCGAGCTTCACGCAAAAAACGCCGAGTTTTCCGGCAATTTCAGCAATACGCGCCTCCGAAGCAGCATCCGCGCTCACCACCGCGCGCGACTGCGACTCACCAAAAAGAACCGCATCCGGCCTCAGGCCACCCGTCAAAGCCCAATCGAAATTATCTGCTGTAACTCCCAGGCTACCCGTTCCGCAACACTCGAAAAGAGCCACGGCCAGCCCGCCTTCGGAAAGATCATGGCATGACTTCAAAAGTTTCTCATCCCGGCCTTGCCAGATGAATTCGTAAAGTTTCTTCTCGCGCTCAAGGTCAAGACGCGGGGGCAGCCCTTTTTTCAGGCCATGCTCCGCGATAAGAAATTGAGAGCCGCCCAATTCATTGAAAGTTTCGCCCACAAGAAAAATCGAATCCCCCTCCGCCTGAAAAAAAGAAGGAATCCGAAGATCGATATTCTCCAAAAGCCCCGCCATGCCGATGGTGGGCGTGGGATAAACCGCGCCTTCGGGATTTTCATTATAGAAGCTGACATTTCCGCCCGTGACTGGGGCATTCAGGGCCATGCAGGCATCACGAATGCCTTCCACGGCGCGGTGAAATTGCCAAAACACCTCCGGCTTCATGGGATTGCCGAAATTAAGGCAGTCCGTCACTCCCAGCGGCACGGCGCCGGAGCAAACCACGTTGCGCGCGGCTTCGGCCACCGCAATTTTTCCGCCCTCGTAAGGGTCGAGATAGCAATAGAGCCCGTTGCAATCCGTTGAAACAGCCACGGCTTTTTTGGTCCCTTTGATCCGGATCAGAGCCGCGTCATGGCCCGGCAGAAAAACCGTGTCCGTCCGCACCATGTGATCGTATTTTTCGTAAACCCATTCCTTGGACGCAATCGTGGGATGGCTGACAAGTTTTTTGAGCGATTCATTGTAATCCGCGGGTTCGGGAAGCGTCATGGGGTCAAAAGATTGGACTTCCTTTAAATAAGCCGGCTCCTTCTCTTCCCGCACATAAACCGGCGCGTCGGCCGCAAGCGCTTTGGCCGGGATTTCCGCCACCAGTTTCTTGCCGTTAAAAATTCTGAGCAGAGGGCCTTCCGTCACTGTCCCAACCTTGACCGCATGCAAATCCCATTTCTTAAATACTTTCTCCACGACTTTTTCCTTGCCGGGCTTGGCCACGAGGAACATTCTTTCCTGCGACTCGGAAAGCATGACTTCATAAGGCGTCATGCCGGTTTCGCGGTGCGGCACCTTGGCCACATTCACGTCCATGCCCACATTCCCGCGCGAGGCCATTTCGGATGTCGCGCACGAAAGCCCGGCCGCTCCCATGTCCTGCAATCCAACGATGGCATCCTTCTGAATCAGTTCAAGGCAAGCCTCCAGCAAAAGCTTTTCAAGAAAAGGGTCTCCCACCTGCACCGCGGGCCGGTCTTCCCCGGAACTTTCCGTGATTTCGCGGGAAGCGAAACTCGCGCCGCCCAAACCGTCTCTTCCCGTGGTGGAACCCACATAATAAACCGCATTGCCCTGGCCCTGCGCAATGCCTTTGATCAGAGGATTTCCGTGCACAATGCCGAGGCAGAATACATTCACCAGAGGATTGCCTTCGTAGGAGTCGTCAAAATAAATTTCACCGCCCACGGTGGGAACGCCCATGCAATTGCCGTAATGGGCGATGCCGGCCACGACACCGCGCATCAGGCGCCGTGACACGGGACTGTCTAGCCCTCCGAACCGGAGCGAATTCATGAGAAGCACGGGACGCGCGCCCATGGTAAAAATATCGCGCAAGATGCCGCCCACGCCCGTGGCCGCGCCCTGAAAGGGCTCGATGGCCGAAGGATGATTATGGCTTTCCATTTTAAAAACAATGGCGTAACCGTCGCCGATATCAATCACGCCCGCGTTTTCCTCCCCGGCCTTGACCAGCATTTTCGGGCCGGAAGGAACGTCCTTGGCATCCATGAAAAGTTTGAGCACGGGCTTGGAATTTTTGTAGCTGCAATGCTCGCTCCACATCACGCTGAACATACCGAGCTCCGTGATATTCGGCTCGCGGCCGAGATGTTTCTTGATAAGCTCGTATTCTTCCTCGGTGAGGCCGTGGCGGCTGATCAATTCTTTGGTCATTTTGGGCTCTATCACTTGAGGCATGCGAGTAACGACTCCCATATCCATTTTCCGTCAGAGCATCCCAGCAAATCCTCGGAGGCCCTTTCCGGATGGGGCATCATGCCGAGCACATTCCCTTGCTCGTTCAAAATTCCCGCGATATTGTCCACCGAGCCGTTGGGATTGGCGGAAGGCAGCGCGGAACCGTCCTCGGCCACATACCGGAAAACAATACGGTTTCCGTCCTGAAGCCCGGCGAATGTTTTCGCGTCACAAAAATAATTGCCTTCCCCGTGCGCAATGGGCACCCTGAGAATTTGTCCGCGCTTAAGCTTTTTGGTGAAAATCGAATCGCTATTTTCCACGCGCAGATTGGTGAATTTGCAAACAAAAGAAAGCGACCGGTTGCGGAGCATGGCGCCCGGCAAAAGTCCGGCCTCAAGTAAAATCTGGAAGCCATTGCAAATCCCGATCACCGTCTTTCCCTGCGCCGCGTGTTTTATCACTTCGGGCATGATCGGCGAAAAACGGGCAATGGCGCCGGTGCGCAAATAATCGCCGTAGCTGAATCCGCCCGGAAGGACCACAAGATCGCATTCCGGAAGCGATGCATCTTTGTGCCATACATACTCGACCGGCTGGCCCACCACATCCTGCAAGACATGGAAGCAATCGCTGTCGCAGTTTGAACCCGGAAACACAATGACCGAACTTTTCATCAGGCCTTGGCCTCTTCGAGGAAATAGGAATATTCCTCAATCACGGGATTAATAAGGAGCTTGTCGCACATGGCGCGGAGTTTTTCCTCAAGCTGGGCCTTGCTTTCGCCCTGCATCTGAATTTCGAAAAATTTGCCCACGCGCACGTTCTTGGTCTCATCAAATCCAAGCGAATGAAGCGCGTTCAAAATAGTTTTGCCCTGCGGATCCAGCACGGATTTTTTAAGCGTCACGTTCACTCTCGCTTGAAACATAAATTCCCTTTCGTTTTTAAGCCAGCTCTTTGCCGGTCAGGCGGCGATAGGCATCCTGATAGGCGCGGCTGGTTCTTTCCATCACATCTTCGGGAAGCCGGGGCGCGGGAGGCTTTTTGTTCCAGCCCGTGCCCTCGAGATAATTGCGGACAATCTGTTTGTCAAAACTGGGCTGGTCATGCCCTTCCTCATATCCGTCTTTGGGCCAGAAACGCGAACTGTCCGGCGTCAGAACTTCATCAATCAACACAATCTCGCCTTTCAAAATGCCGAATTCAAACTTGGTATCGGCGATAATAATGCCTTTGGCCTCGGCCCATTCCGCCCCTTTTTTGTACAGCGTGATGGTCAAATTTTTGATTTTCTCCGCCACGTCTTTTCCCACCGCGCGCACGACATAATCAAAATCGATATTCTCGTCATGGCCGACCGTGGCTTTGGTTGAGGGCGTGAACAAGGGCTCAGGCAAACGGCCGCATTGCTTCAATCCTTTTGGAAGCGCATGCCCGCAAACTTTTCCGGTGGCGAGATAATCCTTCCATCCGGAGCCGGTGATATACCCGCGCACCACGCATTCCACGGGAAGCGGCTTGGCCCGGCGCACCAGCATGCTCCGGCCTTTAAGCTGGGCGCCGAAACGGGCCGCCACATCTGCCGGAAGATTCATTTTCGAAATCTGGTCCGTGATCAAATGATGTTTGGTTACGGAAACGAAAAAATCAAACCAGAATTTTGAAATTTGGTTCAGCACCTTGCCCTTGAACGGAATGGGATCCGGCAGCACCACGTCAAAAGCACTCAACCGGTCGGTGACCACGATCAAAAGTTTGTCTTCGTCCACTGCGTAAATATCCCTCACCTTGCCGCGGTTAAGAAGCTGAAGCGAAAGTTCGGATTCCCACAGAGTCTGAATTTCAGAACTCGCCGTTTTCATTTTCTTATGCTCCATTAAAGCCCGACTCGTTTAAAAATGGTGCCGACATTTTTCACATGATATTGATAATCAAACACATGATCGATTTCATCTTTTTTGAGCCATTTTTTTATCTCGGCATCTTTCTTCACGGCGTCTTTAAGCAAAACGCCGTTCTCCCAAACCTGCTTGGCGCAGCGCTGGACCATGCGGTAAGCCGTGTCGCGATCGAGTCCTTTTTTGATCAATGCGAGAAGAAGTCCCTGCGAAAACACCATGCCTTTGCTCTTTTCAAGATTGGCGAGCATGTTTTCCTTATAAACCACCAAATTCTCCACCACGTCGGTGATTAGAAAAAGGACATAATCAAAAATAATCGTGCTGTCGGGAAAAATCACGCGTTCAACCGAAGAATGCGTGATGTCTCTTTCATGCCATAGCGAAACATTCTCCATGGCCGCCACCGCGTAGCCCCTGAGAAGCCTTGCCAGTCCCGCCACCCTTTCGCAGGTGATGGGATTGCGCTTGTGGGGCATGGCCGAAGAACCCTTCTGCTCGGAACTGAAAAACTCCTCCACTTCGCGGACTTCCGTGCGCTGAAGATTGCGGATCTCGGTGGCAAGTTTTTCAAGAGAGCTCGCGGCCAAAGCAAGAGCCGTGATGTAAGCCGCGTGGCGGTCGCGTTGAATGATTTGCGTGGAAATCGGTTCCGCCTTGAGACCCAGTTTTTTACACACATAGGCTTCCACTCGCGGATCCACATTGGCGAAGGTACCGACCGCGCCGGAAATTTTTCCGTAACGCATGCCTTCGGCCGCCTCCTCAAACCGCTCAAGAGCCCGGGAAGTTTCCTCGTAAAAAACCGCCATCTTAAGACCGAAGGTGATTGGCTCGGCGTGCACGCCGTGTGTGCGGCCCGCCATCACGGTCAATTTATGAGCGCGCGCCTGTTTGGCCAGGGCTTTGAGGAGCTTCTCAAGACCCGCAAGAATTAACCGGGAAGCATCGCGGACTTGCAATGCAAGAGCGGTATCTAAAATGTCTGAAGAGGTAAGCCCAAAATGAATATAACGGCCGTCCGGACCCACTTTTTTCGCCACCGCGCTTAAAAAAGCAATGATGTCGTGTTTGACTGTTTCTTCGATTTGTTTGACGGTCGCGATATCAAATCCGGCTTTTTTCCGGACTAAAGGAGGGATATTCTTGGGGATGTAGCCGTATTGTGCCAGAGCTTCCAGAGCAACGAGCTCGACCTCCAGCCAATACTTGAGCTTATTTTCTTCCGTCCAGATACCGCCCATTTCCGGACGTGTGTAACGGTCTATCACAGGAACCTTCTTCCTAAAATTTAAACTGGACCCCGCCAACATTTGGTACGGCGGGGCTGCCGCGTTCTCCCATTTGGAGTAACGCGGACTGTAGCGCTAACGGGATTCGAACCCGTGTTTTCAGAATGAGAATCTGACGTCCTAGACCGGGCTAGACGATAGCGCCAAATATCTATAACTCCAATATTTAAAGAATGTTATGAAATCCTATTTTCCCGGGTAGGAGCTTTAGTATACATCATGCCATCCGCTCGGTCAACATTTGCAAGTGCTTTCGCCGTCATATTATACCGGCTGGGTATTGGCCTTGGTGCCCGGCTTGTCAATCGGACGGCCTTCTTTGCACAAGGGGCATGCGGCCGGCTCATAGGTTTTGATTTCCATTTTGAGCAAACTTTTGTACGGTGCGCCGAAAGCAGGAGGCGTCGAGCTCCGGTCCACGATCGAGGCGACGCCCAATACCGATGTGCTTCCCTTCAGAAGATTCACCACTTCCTGCGCCGAACCGCCGGTTGTGACCACATCTTCCACCACTAGGATTTTATCCGCCGGATTTACAGCAAAGCCGCGCCGGAGTTTCATCTCGCCGTTGACCCGTTCGGCAAATATTCCTTTGACACCAAGGGCGCGGGCCACTTCCCATCCGATAATAATCCCTCCCAACGCAGGGCCGATGACGCAGGTAATTTCTTGACCGCGAAAAAGTTCCGCAACGGCCCTTCCCATTTTTTCCGCATAGGCCGGATGCTGCAGAATAAGCGCGCATTGAAAATACTGGTTGCTGTGCAGTCCCGAAGATAATTGAAAGTGGCCGTTCAAAAGGGCCTGAGTTTTTTCGAAAAGACGCAGTATTTCTTCCCGCTCGATCACGATAAAACCTCCTCCACGATTTTCGAAGCCGCGCCTCGAATATCCTCCGCGCCGGTGATGGGCCTGCCGACCACAATGTAATCAGCACCTAACTTAAACGCATCTCTAGGTGTCACGATCCGCGTCTGATCGCCTTTGGCGGCCCACAAAGGACGGATTCCTGGCGTCACAACTTTAAAGAAAGTGCCAAGCTGTTTCTTAATTTCAGCGGCTTCCTCGGCCGAGGCCACCACACCGTCCAACCCCGCTTCCCGGCCGAGCTTGGCCAAATGTAAAACCTGATTTTTAAGCGGCACCTTTATTTGAAGTTCGTTTGCGAGTTCTTTTTCCCCGTGACTGGTCAGAATCGTGACGCCTAAAAGCCACGGTCTTGTCTTTCCATTCCCGACCGCCTCTCTTGCGGCGCGCATCATATTCAATCCGCCGAGCGTGTGCACGTTGAACATTTTAATGCCGAGTCCCGCCGCGGCCTTGGCGGACTGGGCAACGCTATTCGGAATATCATGAAATTTCAAATCCAGAAAAACATCCGCGCCCTGGTCAAGCACAAAATGCACTGCGTCGAGGCCGACAGCTGTAAAAAGTTCGCTGCCGACTTTGTAAAAATGAATCAGGCCTTTCAGGGACTTGACCCACTTTTCGCAGGTCTTAAAATCCCGCGTGTCCAGCGCGACAATAATTCGTTTCTCTAATTTTTTCATAGTCAATCTATATGCAAAGCCCTTGTTGCTTCACAATCAAGGGCTTTGCATCTTAACCAACTTCGATTGCGGTTGTACTCATCCTGCGGGCATTTCTTCTTTGCGGCCTTCGACGCGCAAAGTCCCACGCAGGTTGCTTATCGAAGCGATATTGTTTTCTTTCAGATACTTTTCAATCCCTTCCAAGATTTCCATGCTCGCGCGGGGATTCACGAAATTAGCCGTACCCGAGGCCACCATGTGCGCGCCCGCCACAATGAATTCGAGCGCGTCATAGGCGGTCATAATACCGCCCGTGCCAATCACGGGAATATCAAAATGCTTTTTGATCTCGTAAACATAGCGAAGCGCAATAGGTCTTATGGCCGGCCCACTCAGGCCGCCGAAAGCCGTGGCCAGCCGCGGCCTTCGGCCTGCTACGTCAATCGCCATGCCCTTGAGGGTATTGATGGCGGTCAAGGCATCGCTCCCCGCTTTGACACAGGCCTCGGTCACTCCCAAAAAATCATGCGCCTCGGGCGACACCTTGGTGAAAACAGGGTGGCGTGTGACTTCCTTCACGGCTTTGACCACTTCATGAGCCAACTCGGGCTTGGCGCAGAATTCCAGCCCCTTTTTCACATTGGGACACGAAATGTTAAGCTCAACGGCTGAAACTTCCTTGAACGGATCAAGCCGCTTCGCGAGTTCCACGTAATCTTCCACGGATTCACCCGCGATATTCACGATAAGATGCGTCTTAATCTTGGAAAAATAAGGGATTTTGTGCTCGATAAACTCGTCAATGCCCTTGTTCTGCAAACCAATGGCATTCAGCATCCCGGCCGGCGTCTCGTAAATCCTGGGCATGACATTTCCCTGGCGGGGCTTGCGCGTCACGGTCTTGGTGGTGATTGCGCCCAATTTCTCGTACTTGATCCAGCCCGCGTATTCATCCGACGTGCCGAAAGTTCCAGACGCCACGGTCACAGGATTTTTGAACACAAGATTTCCAATCTTCACAGTCAAATCCGCGGATTTTTTATTTTTCTTTGCGCTTGTTTTATTCATAGGATAAGTTTGTCAAACGTGAACACCGTGCCTTCAACGCAGGAAGTTTTGTAACCATCCCGGGTCTCGGCCACGCATCCCAGACAGGCTCCCACGCCGCAGGCCATGCGCTCCTCCACCGAGGCCTCTCCTTCAATACCGTATTTCGCGGCCATTTGCATGACGGCCTTCATCATGGGCGTGGGTCCGCAGGCATAAAGATAAATCCGTTTGGCATCCTTGGTTTCGCGAATCACCTCTTCCAGGCAACGGGTGATAAATCCCTGTGTTCCCGCCGAGCCATCCTCGGTCGAAAACCGGGCTTTTTTCCACAGGGCTCCGACCTCGGCCCTGGGAAGCAATCCGTCCTTGGAACGCGCGCCCATCAGAAAATGATCGATCCGCATTTTCTGCCCCAGAAAAATAAAAGGGGCAATGCCAATACCACCGCCCACGACAACATTGATCCGATTTTTGTTGATTTTAAAAATATTCCCGAGAGGGCCCATCACCTTGAGCGTATCCCCTCTTTTTTTTCGGGCCAGAATGTCGGAACCTCGGCCGACCACATGGTACAAAATCTCAAGGCGGCTGCCTTTGACGCGATAAATCGTATAAGGCCTTCTCAAAAAGGGGTCATACGTATCCGTCACCGCCACTTGGAGAAAATGTCCGGGCTTCAGTATCTTAGCAAGACCGGCCGAATCAAAACCGACTTTGTAAAGGTGCGAAGCGATTTTCGTATTTTCCCCGATGGCGACCATCTGATCGAGCATTTTCATGTCAGGCAGGAGACAAATCTTTTTTGCGTGGTTTCTGTCCATAAAGCGCGTGATACTCTTGAATGGATTTCACCTGATACCCACGCTCTTTGAACGCGCGGAGGCCGGCTAAGGTCGCTTTGGCTCCGTTGACGGTGGTGATGCACGGAAGGCAATGCGATACGGCAAGCGAGCGGATCTTGGCCTCATCCAGCGTGGGCCCTTTGCCGTTTGGCGTATTGATAATCAATTTGATTTCGTTATTCTTGATCTTGTCCGCGACATTCGGCCGGCCCTCGGCAAGTTTCAGCACCTTTTCAACCGGAATCCCGAGCGACGACAAATATTCCTGCGTCCCTTTGGTGGCAATTAGCGAATACCCCATGCGCACCAGTTCTTTGGCCACAGGTGCAATTTCTTTTTTGTCCTCATTCTTAACACTGACGAAAATTTTACCCTCAAGCGGCAGGCGCTGGGAGGCCGCATCCTGCGATTTGTAAAATGCCAGGCCGAAATCCTGGTCAATGCCCATGACCTCGCCCGTGGATTTCATCTCCGGCGACAGGATGATGTCCACGCCCGGAAATTTGATAAACGGAAAAACCGATTCCTTGACTGAAGTGAAAAGCGGTGTCACCTCTTTGGTAAATCCGAGATCCTTGAGCTTCCGTCCAACCATCACCTGGCTGGCCAGTTTGGCCAGCGACACGCCGATGGCTTTGCTCACAAAAGGCACGGTCCGCGACGCGCGGGGATTCACCTCCAGGCAGTAAACATCGCCGTTTTGAACGGCGTACTGCACATTCATCAGCCCCTTGATTTTGAGCTCGGCCGCAATTTTTTTTGTCTTCAGCATAATCTCATCCACAAGCTTTTTACTCAGGGAAAACGGCGGGATAGCCATGGCGCTGTCGCCCGAATGAATGCCGGCCTCTTCGATATGTTCGAGCACGCCGCCCACCACCTGGATGTCTCCGTCCGCGATCAAATCCACGTCCACTTCCGAGGCGTGCTCCAGAAATTTATCAATCAAAATGGGATACTCGTCCGAAACATCCACCGCAATCTTCATGAATTCCTTGAGCTGGGTATCGTCGTAGGCAATTTCCATGGCGCGGCCGCCCAGAACAAAAGAGGGCCGCACCACCACCGGATAGCCGATCTTGTTCGCGATCTTGACCGCTTCGGCTTCCGTATAGGCAATGCCGTTCGGAGGCTGTTTGAGCCCGATTTTATCCAGTAATTTTTTGAACAAATCCCTGTCCTCAGCCGCCGCGATCGATTCCGAGGAAGTCCCGAGAATTTTAATGCCCGCATCCTGAAGCGACTTGGATAGATTAAGGGGCGTCTGCCCGCCAAGCTGCACAATCACACCCATGGGTTTTTCACGGTCACAAATATTCAACACATCCTCGCGCGTGAGCGGCTCGAAGAAAAGTTTGTCGGAGGTGTCATAGTCTGTACTCACTGTCTCAGGATTGGAATTCACCATGATGGTCTCATACCCGATCTCTTTCAGCGCAAACGCGGCCTGCACGCAGCAATAATCAAACTCAATGCCCTGCCCGATGCGGTTGGGCCCGCCGCCCAGAATCATGACTTTGGGTTTTGTGGTTTTAACCGTCTCATCTTCGGATTCATAGGTGGAATAAAAATACGGCGTGTAGGCCTTGAACTCCGCGGCGCACGTATCTACAAGTTTAAACGTGGCCTCGATGCCTAATTTTTTGCGATATTTCCTGATTTCATCTTCCGTACTTCCCCGGTAAAATGCAAGCTGACGGTCGGCGAAGCCGTATTTTTTCGCTTTAAGAAGCAACGCATGATCCAGCATTTTGCCTTTGGCTTCAAGCAGCTCCCGTTCGAGATCCACAATTTGCTTTATCTGTTCAAGAAACCAGGGGTCAATGTGGGATGAGGCATGGATTTCACTTGTGGTTAGTCCTGCCTGGAGGCCGTACTTGATATAAAAAATCCGGTTCTCTTTGGGCTTGGCAATGTAGGAGAGAATTTTTTCCTTCGATTCTTTATTGTCTTTGGCGCCTTTAAGCCATTTGAGAAGTTCTGCGCGGTCCTTGAGCCGCTCGCCAAAAATATCGTCCCGGCCGTCCGCGCCCAAGCCAAAGCGCCGCGTCTCAAGCGACCGGAGTCCTTTTTGCAGGGCCTCCTTAAAGGTGCGGCCGATGGACATGGCTTCGCCGACCGACTTCATCTGGGTTGAAAGCGTGTCATTCACGCCGGGAAATTTTTCAAACGCAAAGCGTGGAATTTTTACCACGCAGTAATCAATCGTAGGTTCGAAAGACGCAGGTGTGTATTTCGTGATGTCATTGGAGATTTCATCCAGGGTGTAGCCGACCGCAAGCCTGGCCGCAAATTTCGCAATGGGAAAACCGGTGGCTTTGGAGGCCAGCGCCGAGGAGCGCGACACGCGGGGATTCATCTCAATCACCACCATGCGGCCGGTTTGCGGATGAACGGCAAACTGAATATTGGACCCGCCGGTCTCCACGCCGATTTCGCGGATGCATTTGATGGCCGCATCGCGCATGCGCTGGTATTCCTTGTCCGTAAGCGTCTGGGCCGGAGCCACGGTGATGGAGTCGCCTGTGTGCACGCCCATGGGATCAAAATTTTCGATGGAGCAGATAATAACCACGTTATCCTTGATATCGCGCATCACCTCAAGCTCGTATTCTTTCCATCCCAGAACGGATTCCTCAATCAGGACTTCGTGCGTCATGCTGTATTCCAGCCCGAGATGCGCCACTTTCTCAAGTTCGCTACGGTTAAAACAAATCCCGCTTCCGGAGCCGCCCAGCGTGAAACTCGGCCGGACAATCACGGGATACCCGATCGTCTCGGCCTGTTTCAGCGCCTCCTCCACCGAATAGGCAAAACCGCTTTGCGGCAAATCCAAACCGATTTTTTGCATGGCCCTTTTGAATTGCTCGCGGTTCTCGGCCTTTTTGATGGCTTCATACTTGGCACCGATCAGTTCGACTTTATATTTGGAGAAAATGCCCCGTTCGCAGGCCTCAACCGCCGTATTAAGCCCGGTTTGGCCGCCCATGGTAGGAAGGCAGGCATCCGGCCTTTCGCGCTCAATGATTTTTTCAAGAATATCGACCGTGACCGGCTCGATGTAAGTCCGGTCTGCCATGTCCGGATCGGTCATGATGGTGGCCGGATTGGAATTCACCAGCACCACCTGAAATCCGTCCTGCCTCAACGCCTTGCAGGCCTGGGTCCCTGAATAATCAAACTCGCAGGCCTGGCCGATGATGATAGGCCCGGATCCGATGATAAGAATTTTTTTAATGTCGGTTCTCTTGGGCATCACCAGACTCCCTCGTCGACCATGCGGTAAAATCTCCCAAAAAGATAATCGCTGTCATGCGGCCCGGGCGAGGTTTCGGGATGGTACTGGACCGAAAACACGGGATGCTTTTTATGCCGGATTCCTTCCAGCGTCTTGTCATTCAAATTAATATGCGTGACTTCAACGTCTTTGGGCAGCGTTTTTTCATCCACGCAAAACCCGTGATTCTGCGCCGTGATTTCCACCTGGCGCGTTTTCATATCCATGACCGGCTGATTCCCGCCGCGGTGTCCGAATTTAAGCTTGAAGGTTTTAGCGCCCAGAGCAAGCCCCAGCATCTGATGCCCCAGGCAAATTCCAAAGATAGGAACTTTACCGACCAGTTTCTGCATATTGCCCCACAGATAGCGGACCGGCTCGGGATCCCCAGGGCCGTTGGAGTAAAAAACGCCGTGCGGCTTCAGAGCCAGAATCTCCTCCGCGGAAGTCGAAGCCGGCACCACTTTGACGCGGAAGCCGTGGTGGTTGAGCTTGCGTAAAATATTGAACTTGATGCCGCCGTCCACGCAAACTGCAAAATATTGCTTATCTTTTTTTGCGGCCTCTTGGGGCCATTCAAATCCCTGAAGCAGTCCTTCGGTAAAATCATAAGGCTTCTTGCAAGTCACTTCCTTGACCAAATCAACGCCCACAATGCTGGCAGAATTTTTTGCCCTCTTGATCAGACGTCTTTTATCCAAATCCACGGTCGAGATAATTCCTTTTTTCGCGCCAAAATCCCGCAAATGTTTGGTGAGCATGCGCGTGTCAATGCCCTCAATAGCCAAAATTTTATTCTTTTTCAGGTACTGATCCAAACTCATTTCTGCGCGGTAATTGCTCACCACCGGACTCAATTCCCGCACCACAAATCCTTCCACATGGGGCTTGAACGATTCCACATCCGCGGAATTTACCCCGTAATTTCCGATATGCGGATAGGTCATGGTGACGATCTGCCCTTTGTAGGAAGGGTCCGTTAAAATTTCTTGATACCCCGTCATGGAAGTGTTAAACACCACCTCGCCCACGGCTTCGCCTTCTTCCCCAAAGGCCTGCCCGTCAAACACCAGCCCGTCTTCAAGGGCCAAAATGGCTTTCACGAAAATACCTCTTCGTTGTCAAACGAATAAATCTTGCCGTTGCAAACCGTGTGCCGCACTTTGCCCTTTAATTTTTTTCCCGCGAAACAGGAATTTTTTGAACGGGAAACAAAATTTTCTTTCCTTACTTCCCACTCTTCGTCAAGCGCCGCCACGGTAAGGTTGGCCTCCGCCCCTTCCTTGATTTCATTGAAATTTTCAAGTCCGATCAATTCGGCGGGCTTGAGCGCCATTTTCCAGACAACCTCCTGAATCGTGAGAACCCCTTTATGATAAAGCTCCGTGAGCGTCACGCCAAGCGCGGTTTCAAGGCCAGTCACGCCGAACGGGGCCTCGTTGAATTCACGCTCTTTCTCCTCGGCCGCATGCGGCGCATGGTCGGTCGCAATCACATCAATCGTACCGTCCTTGAGCCCTTTCACGATCTCAGCCACATCCCGTGCCGTTCGAAGCGGCGGATTCATTTTAAAATTCGTGTCATAATCCGTGAGCATTTCATCCGTGAGCGCGAAATGATGCGGCGTAACCTCGGCGGTCACGGTCACCCCATCGGCTTTGGCTTCGCGGATCAGTTTCACTGCGCCTTCCGTGGAAACATGGGCGATATGCAGACGCGCCTTGACGAGTTTAGTCAAAGCTATGTCCCGGATCACCGCGATTTCCTCCGCCGCGTTGGGGCTTCCCTTGAGCCCGAGCACGGTCGACATTCTTCCCTCATTCATCACGCCTCCGCGCGAAAGGTCTTCATCAATGGCGTGGCTGATGACTAGAAAATCAAACATGGAGGCATACTCCAAAGCATGACGCATGAGAAGCGAATTCTGCACAAAATTTCCGTCATCGCTCACAGCCACGCAGCCGGCTTCTTTGAGCTCCGCCATTTCGGAAAGTTCTTTCCCCAGCCTTCCCTTGCTGATAGTGCCGCAGGGGAAAATATTGAAATCGGATTCCTTGGCGCGCCGGAGCACGGCCGCGACCACGCTCTGATTGTCACAGGCCGGATTCGTGTTGGGCATGGCCACGCATCCCACAAATCCACCTCTCAGCGCCGCACGCGATCCCGTTTCAATGGTTTCCTTATATTCAGAACCCGGCTCCCGGAAATGGGTGTGAAGATCAATCAGCCCCGGAATCAGACAAAGATTTTTCCCTTCAATGGTTTGGGTGGCCTGCGCCGGCAGGTTTTTCCCCAGCTTGGTAATTTTTCCATTTTCGATCAAGCAATCGAGAATACCATCCACCTTATTCTTGGGATCAATGGCTCGAATATTGCGCAATAGAATCGACATCTTTGCTTTTTTCCTTTCCTATGACTCCGCTCAAAAGATAAAGGACCGCCATGCGCACCGCAATCCCGTTAGTTACCTGATCCAAAATCACGGAATGCGGGCCGTTGGCCACCTCATCCGCAAGCTCCACCCCGCGATTGATGGGGCCCGGATGCATGATCAAAAGATCTTTCTTCGCTTTTTTAAGACGGTCAACCGTGATTCCGAAGGTTTTGGCATATTCCCGCACGCTGGGGAAAAAAGGTTCCTGCTGCCTTTCGAGCTGGATTCTAAGAAGCGTGATGGCGTCGGCTTCGGAAATCACCTCATCCACATCCGTGCTCACATTCACACCCAGGGTCTCGATTTCCACCGGAAGAAGCGTGCGCGGCCCACACACCGTGACTTTGGCGCCTAGTTTGGTAAGCCCCCAGATATTGGAACGCGCTACGCGGCTGTGAAGGATATCTCCGATAAAAGCCACATGCAGTCCCTCGATTTTTCCTTTTTTCTCTTTCAAGGTCAGCATGTCGAGCAGGGCCTGGGTGGGATGCTCGTTGGTCCCGTCACCCGCATTGATAATGCCCGGCTTGATATGCCGCGCCAGGCGATGCGGCGCGCCTGAAGCCGGATGACGCATCACCAGCAAATCCACTTTGAGGGCCTCAATATTCTTACCGGTATCGAGAAGCGTCTCTCCCTTTTCGATGCTGGATCCTGAACTTGAAAAATTTAAACTATCGGCGCTAAGCCGCTTCTCCGCAATTTCAAACGAGGCGCGCGTGCGCGTACTCGGCTCAAAGAAAAAATTAACCACGGTCCGGCCGCGCAGGGTTGGAACTTTTTTAATGGGCCGGGTCGATATTTCCTTGAAAGACGCCGCGGTTTTAAGAATTAATTCGATTTCCTCGCGGCTCATGTCCCTCAAGCCCAGAAGATCCTTGCGCGTCCAAGTTGCACTCATGATAATTTCCTCCGCACAATGACTTCATCCCGGCTGTCAATCTCCGCAAGACGGACCACCACTTCCTCGCCAACGGAAGTCGGGATGTTCTTGCCCACATAATCGGCCCGGATGGGAAGCTCCCGGTGACCGCGGTCGATAAGGACCGCAAGCTGAATACTTGCCGGGCGGCCGTAATCAATCAGGGCATCCAGCGCGCAGCGGATGGTTCTTCCCGTGAACAGCACGTCATCCACCAGCACGATTTTTCTACCGTTCAGATCAAAATCAATCTCCGAGCCGCGCACCTGCGGCTGAGCGCCGATTTCCGTCAAATCATCACGGTAAAGCGTGATGTCGAGAATTCCAAGAGGGATGGATTGATGCTCGATTTCCTGAATTTTGGTTTGGAAACGCCGGCCGAGAAACGCGCCCCGGGTGCGGATCCCGACCACGGCTAGATCGAGGGTGCCTTTGTTTCTCTCCAGCATCTCATGGGCAATGCGGATCAGAGCCCGCTCCATGCCTTCCTGGTCAAGCACCTTTTTTTCATCCGGCATGGGGGAACTCCGGGGCAAACGAGGGCCTATTTCGGGCAAAAAAATAGCCCGGCTTTCGCCGAGCTTTGTTGGATTTATCGGACAAATGTTTCACGTATGCTCCTTTTCCGCTCTCGCAGGAACGGATTTAAAAGGTTAACCATAGAGTACTTCAATGCTCACGGTTTGTCAAGAGGCTTAAGCGGGCTCTTTCGCTATAAGCCGAGTCCTGTTCAGTCCTGAAGTTGCCCTCAGAACCGCGATGATCATCTATCTAGCCCCTCTGTTGCCAAAGGGTTCCAACGACCTACCCTCCCGTATCGGCCGGACCAACCACGGGAATTGTTTGGTCTTTCTTCAGGTGGGGTTTTCCTCCTCCTTATGTTGCCATAAAGAGTGACGGTCTCTTACACCGTCCTTTCACCCTTACCCGCCCCTTTTCGTGAGAAAAGGGGCAAGGCGGTCTAGTCTCTGTGGCACTTTCCGTCACCTGGCTTGCCATAACGGCAAGCCAAGCGCCTGGCCGTTAGCCAGCACCCTGTCCTATGAAGCCCGGACTTTCCTCCACCCCTTCGAAGAAGGAGCAGCGATCATCTGTGAAAGAGCCCGCTTAAAACCAAAATCAGACCAGGACAACCCGCTTGATAAGATGCGCGCCTATCCCGATCAAAAAAATGTTAGGAAGCCATAAAAGAATCCCGGGGGGCATCACGCCATAGGTTCCCAATGTGCTGGTCCACACAAACAATATATAATAGAACGTCACCACACCCATAGCAAGGCAAAAACTGATCACCGTCTCGCCGCGCCGGGCGATAATGGCGAGCGGCAGCCCGATCAGCGTGAAGACAAAAGAGGCGAAGGAAAAGGAGATTTTCTTGTGAAATTCACTCCGCAGCGCATTCAGCGCCTCCCCGTCCTCCTTGGTTTTCTTGGAGTTCTGCCGGATCCTTACTATAATTTCGTCCAGCGTCATGTCTTTGATCTTCTTATTCACTGGCGCCTCATCCGTTCCCAAATTGATAGGCGGAAGCTCAAAACTCTTGAAATCCAGCTTGTAAAAAACATTGGGATCGTCCAGATTAGGCTCATCGCTTGAGCCGTTGTAAAGTTTGAGCACCAGCGTTTTATCATTCGGTGAGGAGATGATCTCGCCCCTTTCCGCAATGATGGTGCGGGTGGGCTTATTGGTCTGCGGCTGATAAATGGTGACGCCTTCGAGCCGATTCCCCTCTATTTTCTGGACGAGAATAATGTATTCGCGAAATTCCTTAATAAGCCGGCCGGCTTCAAGATAAGCCATGGGTTTTTTGATCAAAATATTTTTCACTGCGCGGCGGTAAGCAAACGAGGCCTTGGACTGGATCTGATCATTTGTGATCAGCGCAATGAGACTGACAAGAAATCCCAGCGCGACAATGGGCGCCATAATCTTCCACACATTGACCCCGCAGGCCTTGATGGCAATGATTTCATTGTGCTGAGCCAAGGCGCCGAAAGTTAGAAGAACAGCGGTCAAAAGGCTCGTGGGCAGGATAAAGCCGAAAAGCTTGGGCGTTAGAAGCATCAGGATATACAGGATATCGAATACACTGACCCCCTTGTTGACCAGAAGATCCGCGAGCTTCACCAGATTCCCCACGATAAAAATAAACGTGAAAAGAATCAGCGAAATCGCAAAGGGAAATACAAGCTCCCGCAAAACATAACGCTGCAAAATTTTCATGCCTGCTTCATCCTCTATTGATAAAATGAGCCCTCACGAAAACTTTGCGAGAGGCGGCGCTGACAGGCCAACATTTTAGGCCTATGACGTAGGGTTTCCTTAAAATCTTAGAAGGTTTGGCAATGCGTAACGTCTTACGGAGCCCCTTCGGCTCGATGCGGACTATCTCGAAGGATCGTCTTCTTTGGGTAGCTGCTGCCGGGAGGCGTATCCCTCACCGACCTCATGCCAGTGCGTGATCTCCTCTTCGCCGAACTTCCAGCAAAGATAAACCACTTTGCCATCCATGACCGCATAAAAATCCACCAGCCCGGTGTCCACATCCTTGAGAAAACAGCCGTGGCCGTGAATAAAGTCTACGGTGGCATTAAAATCCGCAATCAAACAATTCAGTTGTTCAACCTCACGCTTGAGCAAGGCATGACCTGCTTCGGAATCCTCCTCCGTGACCAGTTCCAGCGCGTCGATCTCGACCTCTTTCTTTTCAATCAGGGCCCGCTTTTCTCTTAAATTAAGAATCAAGCGCGAGATCTCGGGGAGCAGGGCATTGGCTTCCTTGGTTGTAAAGACCTTCAACTGAATCATATTTCACTCCAGGAGATGAGGTTACAACAGAATATCCCCCACGTCAAGAAGTGTGGGGCCGAGACCTGTGTTTCATAGCGTTCCTCAAAATGTAACCACACAGGATTGCTCCGAATTCCTGCCACTTAAGTTTCTAAAATCCGTACCGCATTTCTTAGAATACCTTGGAATAGCTTGGCTTGGCATCATTTGTAAGAAGCTATGATTAAAGGGGCACGGCACTTATCCCGTTTGGATAAGTGCGTTCCCATCACTCGACCGAGCGGGCCTCGTGTATGAGAACAGCGGGATACGGGAATCTTGAGGCGTGTTTCTATAACCAACAATAAATTAATGAGTTCTGAGAATTTACCGAAATTTTGATACGCTTCCTGCTACGTAAATATCGATTCATTGTATTGTTTTCCCTGTCCCCGATACCTAGCGCCGAATATTCCAATCTTTCCATGTCTTGGTAGAAGGGTTAAGCCGCATGGTCAATCGTATTTTTTGCCTGGTATAAATCATATGTCATCTGTAAATTCATCCAGAATTCCGGGCTATTTTTAAAAACACGTGAGAGCAGAATAGCGGTTTCCGGAGTAACGCCGCGTTTTTCATTGATCAAAGTGTTGATCCTCTGCACCGGCACTTTCAAACGTCCAGCAAGTTGCTGCTGCGTCATGCCCATCGGCTTCAAAAACTCTTCCAAAAGAATCTCACCAGGATGTGTGGGTTTTCTGTTTTTCGGAATCATCTTTCTATCTCCTTTAAGGTTCAGTGATAAGATTTAGAAAAAAAGATGGAGCGGGATACGGGAATCTATAAGCTATATCCCGCAAAGATAATGGAGACAATATATTATATTCATTTATGCAATTTCCGCCACTTATTCTGCCACTTAAATTCCATTTAACTTGAGCGCTTCCATGCGCCCCGAACAAGGATCTGTCGAAAGCTTCCGGATACAAAATAAATCGGAACAACCAAAATAATGAAACATTGCCGTATAGCTAGGCAATGGTTTGTGCCAGGGAAATTGTTTTATTTGGAGAATCGTACACCAGCAAATCTCCAAACCGGCACCAGCTGATAAAAGTGTTGAAGGTCCTCTTATAGTTCTCAAGCGGCATTTTGATCGCGATGGTCTCCAACACAAATTCGGAATCGATGGAATGATCTTCCTTTCTCACTAAAATTTCATAGATTTCATTAAAGAAACGCAGTTTCAAAATTTGCGCCCTCCAAATATTTTTGCGCTCTTCCGCATTGGCTTTGACGAATAATCGGCCGGTATTCTCGAGCGTGACCGCTCTTTTTGGCGTATCCACAAAATTAAGCATCTCCGCGGCTTTGACCACCTTGATGGCATTCCCAAATTCACGGTTCATTTCGGAAGCGATTTTAAAGACTTCGTCGGTTCCCCCGCGGGCATCGAGATACTCAAGCAGTGCCACAATATCGCTAGGCGCAACGTCCGGAAGAGGCTCAAGAATCCGGCTTGGGACTTGAGGCTCCGGCACATCGGGCATTTCGTGGCCTGTGATGATGTCATGGATCTTGTCGATCAGTCTTAAAATGTCCGGCGAACGGTAATCGCGGGGCCGCGGTAAACGGTTCTCGACGATTTTAAGAACGCGGCCGGGATTCGTTCCCAAAAGCACGATCCGGTCCGCCATGTAAGCGACTTCTTTAATGTCATGGCTTACCATTAATATGGAGGAAAGTTCCTGGTCTTTTGACGCCCAAATATCCAGCACCTCCGCGCGCAAGCCTTCTGCGGTGAGCGCGTCCACTTGACTGAAAGGCTCGTCCATAAAAAGGATTTCTGGATCCGTGGATAGCGCCCGCGCAATTCCGACTCGTTGTTTCATGCCGCCGGAAAGTTCCCGCGGGTAAGTGTCCTCAAATCCTTTTAAACCCACAAGACCGATGACATACTCCGTCTTTTTTTGAATCTGATCCGGCAAAATGCCTTTGACTTTCAACACAATTTGAATATTTTCTTTGACTGTCATCCAGGGATAAAGTGCAAAACTTTGAAACACAATGGCAACTCCGGGATTTAAACCTTGAAGCGCTTTTCCATGATAAAGCGCTTCTCCTTTTGTGGGTTGAATAAGTCCTGCAAGGATGCGAAGAATCGTGGATTTCCCGCAGCCGGAAGGGCCCAGCAGGGCGACCACTTCATTGGGTTTGATGGCCAAGCTGATATTTTCCAAAACGCGCATGCGCTGGCCATTGGGCAAAGTAAAATCATGCGAGACATCGCGGACTTCGCATAAGATACTTTCAATTTTGGGATTTGCTGTCATGGTTTGTTGCATGAAAAGCTCCTGCTTATTGGTTCAATGAAAACCGGCGTTCGGCAAGCTGATAACAGGAGTGCCAAACCGTACGGTTAAAGATAATGACCACGGTGGACATAACCATGATTCCCGCCGCCAAATTGGAAAAATTCGCCTTCTCCGCCGCCTGGCTGATGAATGCACCGAGCCCCCAAGCGGTGAGAACCTGCCCCTTAAAAGTCACGTATTCTGAAACAATGCTCGTATTCCAAGCGCCGCCGGCGGCCGTGACCCAGCCGGTCACCAGATATGGAAAAATGGCAGGCAGATAAATTCGGGTGAATCTCTGCCAACCCTTGATGCTGTAACTTCTCGCCGCCTCTTTTAAATCCGCCGGGATCGCCATCGATCCGGCGATGACATTGAAGAGGATATACCATTGGGTGCCAAGCAGCATGAGCACAATACTTCCCCAATTCAGCGGAATGCCCATGATTTTAAGCAGCGCGATCGCCGCCGGAAAAAGCATGGGCGCCGGGAAAGACGCAGCCACTTGCACTATGGGTTGAAAAATGCGGGACAAACGCGGCGAAAGACCGATGGCGAGTCCTGCGGGAACAGCCCACAGCGTGCCGAGCGCGGTCGCAGTCAGCACTCGGCTTAGTGTCAAAAAAGCGAACGACACAATTTTCAGCCATTCATGATAAGGGACGCCCCAAATGAGACGGACCAGTCTTAGCGCTCCAAGACTTAAGACACCGAGCAACAGAGTAAAAAGAATGGTGGATAGAGACTTGGTGAAAATGGCCGGGATTTGAATGCGATAAGCGGAAAAAGTTTTGGGAGAAGCGATTTTGTATTCCGAGACAGCCTGCCCTTTGATCATTCTTTTGATTTTTCGGAGAATGCGGGAGTTTTGAAACAAATTGAGCAGCCAGGAAGACATCGCTTCTTGATACCCGCCTTCCTCGACCCGGAATTTTTGAGACCAAACAACAACCGGCCGCCAAAGAAATTGATCCAGCAGGACAATCATCAAAATCATCGCGAAAACCGCCCAGATCATGGCGGGAACATTCCCTTTTGCGACCGCCACACTCATGTAAGAGCCGATCCCGGGCAGTTTGAAATCCTTATTCCCTAAAACAAAAGATTCGTTGATCATCAAGAAAAACCAGCCTCCGGCCATGCTCATCATGCTGTTCCAAACGAGGCCCACGGTTGCAAAAGGGATCTCCGTGTGCCGGAGCCGCTCCCACCAATTAAAGTGATAGACCGTTGCAACCTCATTCAAATCGTGGGGCACGGAGCGAAGGGATTGATAAAAGCTGAAAGTCATATTCCAGGCCTGGCCGGTAAAAATCATAATGATGGCAGCGAGTTCAAGACCAAGATTGCTATGGGGAAAAAGCGCCACAAGCGCGAGCACGAGGCCGGGCATGAATCCCAAAACTGGAATACTCTGCAAAATATCTAAAAGGGGAATAAGAATCCGGGCCGCCAGTTTATCTTTTGCTGCCCAATAACCATAGAAAAGAGTGAAGCCGAGTGAAATAGCGTAGGCAAAAAGTCCCCGGAATAATGAGAAAAAAGTATATTGGACCAGAGCCGCCGGAGCGAGACTGATTTCTATCGCCGGCCGGGATTCTTCTCCCGTCCAATAGTGGGCAAGATCAATGACGCCAAAAAGAATTCCACCGAGGGCAATGATGACGACAAAGTCGATCCACCCTATTTTCCGCGTGCGTTCGAGAAAGGCGGTTGCCTCTCCCCACGCTTTTTTTAGGAAACCATTCATAGGGACCTTATTACTTTAGATAGCTTCGAAGCACACGGATCAATTCCTCGGCAGCTTCGTGTTGTTTCACCGTGGGTTTTCGATTGGGATCAATCACGTGAAGCTCGATATGCCCTTCTAGAAGTTCCATCATCAATCCATTCATCGCTCCCCGGCATGCTGCAATCGTCTGAAGAATGGAAGAACAATCTTTTTGCTTTTCAAGCGCTCTTTGGATGGCGTCAACTTGCCCTCGAATACGGCGAATTCTGTGAAGCAACTTCTTTTTGTCTCGAATGGTATGGGCCATAACACCTCCTTCACTATACCCCCCTATAGTATAAGAGAAAACTCAATGGGCCAAGCTATTTTAGATGCACTGCTTCAATCAGGTGACGTATTGTCGCAGACTGAATCGTTTCTGAAATAAGGTGCGTTTTTAAGCATGGGGATCGGATAATAAGTTTTTTTCAAATTCCTGCCACTTAAATTCCAAAAATTCGTGCTTTACCCTTTGAAATGCCTTGGGATGACTTGCTTTGTCTTGAATTTGCAAAACCCTGGGAATAAACAAGTAAATACGATTTAACATTAATAACTTGAGTTCTGCAAATTTCATGGTTTTAATTTGATCAAACTCTGAAGCGACACGGTATTTCTGAAATGGCGAATCTTCTGACGAAAACCTTTGATACGAGTTGGAGCCGACAAGGTGATCAGGTTGTATGCGATCATGACAAGAGTCCAGTGTGTTTGGACGCCCTGCCAAAAGCGCATAAACACGTGGCCGAAGGCCAGGTGCTGTTTGATGTCCTTGTGGAAGATCTCGATTCCAAAACGCTGACGGTAAAGGCTGATCATCTCGGATTCGTTCATTTGAAGGTTGTTGGTGATCAAGAAACGGGTTTCCTTGGAGCCTCCCTTGGTGATAAACAGGAGCACGGTTCCGACCTTGGGCAGATGGACGATTCGGCTGGCGACCTTGAGCTTTCGCTTTTTGGAAATGCGGACGGTTTTGTAAGTCCTCGGTCCCTTGGCCAGGTGACCGACGACCGTTTTCTTGCCGCCCACTTCCAAAATACGATTGCATTTGATCGCAGCTACAAAGGTCCAGCCTGCTTCGATAATAGGAATAAGGATGGGGGCGCAGGTATACCAACTGTCCATCAATACGGTCACGGAGGTGCGAATCTTGTGACGAAGATCCTGAAGGATTTCCTGAGCCAATTGAATTTTGCTTTTGAATTCGCCCTTCGGACAAGAAGATTTCGGGCGATAGCCTCCCACGGCCCAAGCCAACCGCTCTCCGGCCATCTTCAAGACACAAGTGACGGCGCACTGCCCCTTGACCAATCCATCGGCCGAATGATGAATGCCCGATCCTTGGATTTCTTTTCCTTCTCGAGGACAGGTGGTATCGTCGATGGCTGTTACGACCTCTGGCAACTTGTTGGCCATGTGGGCCAGAAGATCTTGATTGGCCTCCTGAAGCCGCTTCTGTTTCTTTGGCGAACCATTGAGAAAACGCTGCAGGTTGTCTGGAATCGCTTGGGCGATCTGGCTGGCGATTTCTCGGGTGGAGTGAAACTTGATAAGCCAGATCAAGCCGACCAGGTAAACAAGGAAATGTTTGATCTGAGGTTTGCTCAAAACCCTCAAGAAATATCTCAGAGCGGACGTAGTTTTCTTCGGGAGAAGTTTTCCCATGGCTTCTGTGCCCTCCTTGGATGTGACTCCATAGGAGATTTCGGCCAGAAGCCATTTGTTTTGAAGCGATTATCATCATTGATTACCTAAAATTTGCAGAACTCAAGATTAGAAGCGGTTTCATAAGTTGTTGCAAGTGATTAAAGCGCAAGCGATATGGAGGAAAGCTTGATACATTTTATCGTTATGCTCCCATCGGGTAACAAGACG
>Ga0209515_10001008_pt1 | contig 48655 bp, 43 predicted proteins | sample Subgroupgradi54m_FD_187454 | JGI IMG/M metagenome (GOLD analysis project Ga0209515, IMG submission 187454) | Subsurface groundwater microbial communities from S. Glens Falls, New York, USA - GMW60B uncontaminated upgradient, 5.4 m (SPAdes)... ... | reverse complement strand
ACTGCTGATGGCAAGCCTGCGCCCATTGGCCACTCGGATTTTGATATCACGAATCGCATTTTCCACTTCTTTTTTATTGGGAGTAATTCCCGTCACCCCGCGGTAATAACTGAAATGTTCGACCTTCGGGTCAACCGTGATAATTTTCTTTTTTTCAATCGCTTTTGAACAGACCTCCGCGAGGAGCGAAGCGGTGACAATGCCTTTTCCATAATCAGAAATGATAATCGCATCGACAGAGGGGATGGATTTTAAAACAAACTTTCGGATGCGTTCGTGGATGAGGCTGTCGTTGGTAGATGCCGTTTTTTCACGGTCAACGCGGACAACCTGCTGATGGCCGGCAATCACGCGGGTTTTTAAGATGGTGGGATTCTTGCGGTCAACGAAAAGGCCGTGGCTGCTGATCTTTCGTTTCTTTAATTCATTTGAGAGGATTTTTCCTTCCGCGTCAGAACCGATCTTCCCGACCAAAATGACATTGGCGCCTAAGGTGCGTAAGTTGTTGGCAACATTGGCGGAACCGCCCGGCGTGTAAAGGGAGTGGCCTTCCTGGAGGACAATCGGGACCGGCGCTTCCGGGGAAATGCGCGAAACACTGCCGCGGATGTACTGGTCGAGGATCATATCCCCGATCACTAATATCTTTTTCCCGCTAAACCTTGAGATGATCTGCTGGTAATGGTGCATGGGTTTTACGAAGTCACAATAACACAAGACACATTATATGTCACACGACACCAGACACATGACACATGACACAAGTAAAATCTCAAGTAACATGTAAACTTTGCCACAACCTGTGTCTGGTGGCTTGTGTCTTATTTTGTATTGAAAACGAAAATGGATTTTAGCATGGTTTAAAAACATCGTCAATTCATTAAACCTTTTGGCCCAAGATTTTCCTCGCCGCCTCCGCAACCTCCTGCGGTGTTATGGCCTACGAGTATTTAAAGGCACTATCGGATTGTGATTAAACAAACCTTATTTGAAACCCTTACCCCATTTTTTAAATGGGTTTTTTGTGTGAGCCTTGATGATCCTAATTATTTCTTTATCAAGCTGAGAGTTTCTAGTAAATATTTTGCATCTCAAATAAAGAGAATCTGATGACATGGGAATATCTAGTTGAGGGATATACTCTTCATTACTACCGGAAAAAGGGGCTTTGGAATAAAAAATGTGGATTCCGGCATTACCTTCTTTTCCATCCCCACCCTTATAAGGATACCCACCCCATTCAATGCCTAACAATTTCAGACCATCCAAACTAGTCTCGCGCACAGGGATGGCGAACAAGCCCCTTTCAAAAAGATTTTTGTCAGACAAATCCTTCAACTCAGGATAGTCGGCTTTCAAAGTGGCTATATCAGAATAAATTTCTTTTATCGTATTATTGTATTTTTTGACCTCCTCAACTGTAAAAGGAGAACCTGCGTTTGCCAATCGGGTCATACATAGAATGAGTATTGTAAAGACTGTCTTTCGCATCATTTTTTCCTCGGTTCATTTTAAGATCTTTTTAGTTGATTCGACAACTTCTTCGGCGGAGATCGCCTCCAAGCATTTAAAATTGATATTGCAGTTATGCGCCAGGCAAACCACACAGCCCACCTCTTTATGCAAAACAATATCTTTAGGGCCTAAAGGCTTCCATCGGACCGGGCTTAAACCCGCCTGATTACGTCCGAAAATGGAAATGACCGGTGTTCCAACCGCAACCGCGACATGAACCGGTCCGGAATCGTTGGAAATAAGAAGCTGGCAGCGTTTCAGAACGCTGGCAAGTTGGCTTAGGTGCAGGCGGCCAATGAGATTTACAATAGAAGAGCCGCCTGCACTTCCTGTGATCTCTTCGCCGATGGATTTCGTATCGTCTCCGCCAACCAGAATAACCTTGGCCTTTAATTCTTTTTCGAGTTTGCCGATCGTTTCGCGGAATTTTGCCGGCGGCCAGCGCTTGGAAACGCAACTTGCGCCGGGATGAATGGCGATGACCGGAGCGTTCCCCAAAAGATCGTTTTCACCAAAGAATTTGTCCGCCCATTTCTCAGCGTGATATTTAAGAGGAAAGATAAGTTTTAAATCATGATTTGCGTCAACACCTAAGTCTTTTAGAAGCTCTAAACAGTAGCGCGCCTCATGGAGTTTTCCTTCGGGGCGCGCATCGCGAATTTGTCGCGTTAATAAAAATCCTAATTTATTATTTTTGTAACCGATGCGCGTGGGAATTCCTGCCAGGAAACACGCCAGGTTGGTGCGGTTCTTGGTATGAAAAATAATGGCGAGATCAAATTTCTTTTGACGCAAGGTTTTGACCAGACCCCAAAACCCTTGCGCTTGAGTGTGCTCCCCTTTTCGGTCATCAAGAAGAATCTCATCAATATCAGGATTTTCGTCGAGAATATCTTTTGTGGAAGGCGCGATCAAAACCGTGATCCGCGCCGCCGGAAACCGGCGGCGCAAAGCAGAAAGAGCGGGTGTTGTCAGGACAACATCGCCGATTCGGTCGGTGCGGACAACTAGGATGTTTTGGAAGGTTTGCATATTTTATTAATGAATACGCTATTCCACAAAAAAGTTACTGTTCCCAAATCCTTAGTGTTTTCATAGAAGTTGACACTGTTTCTGAATATTGATAAGGTAGTATTAAAAATGAAAGGAGTTCTAAAATGTTTCAATCATCATTTCAATGGCAAAACCAACAGCAACGAATTATTACTTGTGCTGTTTGCGGAGGGATAATGTTCACAGTAATAGCTGAGGAAACACTTCCCTTGCTTAGTAAAGAACATGACTGTCAACATTTAAGCAAACATACCCACTCGTCTGAATACCCCATCCCAGAGTTCAGATTGGATGGTATTGTTTTTGCCTCAAGTGGAACTACACTTTCTGTAGCTTCAGTATCCAACTAAAGCTTTAGAAGAGGCTGATCACCATATGAGGGCACCTCTTTAACTGCCCTGTCTATTTTCGACTCGCCAAAAGTGGCCAACCGGCCACTTTAAATATAAAAGGTCCCGTTTTTCCGTTTATAATCCGACGGAGCCAAATCCTGAACCTCCAAACGACCACGATCATATTCATGCTTTAAAATGACAGTGTATGGATGAATCTTAGGATAATCCGTCAAACCAAATGAATTATAATGGGGAGAATACTTGTAGATTAAAATTGACTCCGCTATGGTTACATCGCGATACCAAGTGGCCCAGTTATCCTTTTCAGTATAATGTTCTTTATTTTTCAATCGCCCCAGGTAAATGGCTAAATCTTTCAACGGCTCATCCAGAAGCAAATCTTCCTCATGTTGTCTTAAGCGTTGACCAAAAGTTTGATCTGCCGCTTGGCCAATGTATAGCAAAGCCTTTTCCCCTGCCAGAATATGCGGGCCATAAATCTGATAGATTCCGTAATCCCGTCCCGCCCAATTGTCTTGAACTTTTCCACTCTCATTACGCTTTAAGGCATCCTCAAGCCTTAAAGGACCTTCCCATTCAACAATAATCTCATTAATCTGTTCCATCTGACCCCTACCTTTCTACTTCCTTTTTAGTGCCTGCCATTGAGTCTTAACTTCTTCGATGCTGGGTAGGCTGCTATATTTTTGCCACGGGTTCGGAAGCGAATCTTTATAGACCTTGTTCTCTTTTTTCAAAAATGGATACAAAACCGAAATAGGATAAATACCGCCTTTTATTTTCTTTCCTTCCGCAGAGGCACGTACAAAAGGAACGATCTCTCGAACAGCAGATAAGAGACGCCGTGGATGCGCGGGCACTCGAAATAGTATCCATTGTTTTAGCAATCCACACCTATCAACAGCAGCGGCTAAGGAAAGAAAATATCCTCGAGGATTGACCAAGGCAAGCACCTGTGTAAAGCCCATCTTCTCAACCCTACGGACTCCTTTTACCAGTGACTCTGTCAGCGTCTCTAAATATTCACAGTTACCGGCTGCCGTAGGCCGAAACCATCCCCATGAAGGAGCTCCCCAATCTTCACCTGTGGGATTTCTGACACGGTTCATTTCTGTTTCAAGGACAATTGCGCCCCTACTCTTAGGGCCCATTGGTTCAGTTTCTAATGTTGAGTTGTCCACAGCTGCAAATGCCACTTTCCCTTTTTCTCTTAGTCCCCGAAGGAGCATATCGGCTTCCCGCCATGTATTCCACTCCTTCTTACTATAAGTCTCTGCACGGAAATAATTACCTACACAAGCAGCGGCATTACAAGGAAGAATTAGAAGTGTTCACGCATTTTTTAGGTTTCGCAGCTGAATCCAAGAGCGCTTCACAATATTATTTTCTTTGTTAATGACCTCTTTTGAAGAAAGGGACAGCTTCTCTTTTTGGGACTTCATCAATCTGGACTGGCAGGTTATTTCTTGAGAATAGCCCTGGAGTGGTCTAAAAGTTCCTGGGCTTTGTCCAGCAAATCCTGCGCGCTTTCTTTGGAAAATTCATTTTCATAATCGGCGTTCTCGCGGAGAATTTTGGCATTTTGAACAGCTTCCAAAAGGCTCAAAGGAAGTAATCCTTCCGACACAAAAAGGGCCCTGAGCGCGACGATTAAACAATAATGGCTTCTTTCTTTGTACCCTTTCGAATAAATGAGGGCGCGCGCCGCATGGAACATCACATAATACCCCTGGATCGTCGCCCACTTAAAATTACCGCCTTTAATACTTTTCTGGGCGGCTTCCAGATCATCGGCCGAACTTTTCAGTTCCTTTGAAACGAGCTTCCCGGCAGAACTGAATGCCTTGATTTTTCCCTTGGCCAGGCACTCTTTAAATTCACTCTCGCTTAATCCTTTTGCCATAAAACAATACCCTTCGCAATTTCGCCGTAAAAAACAGGATCTTTTTTCTCGAACCCCATATATTCCTGAGGGGTTTTAAGGATAAGCTGTATTTTGTCTTTGAAACGGGCCTGGGAAAAAATGAACTTCTTGACCTTCTCTTTATCTTCGGTAACCACAAAAAGGTCGAGATCACTCTCCCGGGTGTCTTCGCCTGCCGCGGAACTTCCAAAAAGAACGGCCCGCTGCGAAAGATCTTTGATCGCGGCAACCAGCGGTTCAAGGGCGGCGACATTTTTGAGTATCTTGTATTGCCTGACCAAAGCCGACTTAGGGTCAACCTTGTAGAATATCATCCTGCCTTTGGTCTCGGTTTTCAAAAGCCCCTCGCCGGCCATTTTGCGCAGGGCTTGGTTGGTCCCGCCCTTGCTTAAAAGCACGCGCGAAGCGATTTGCGAGGCATAAAAAGATTCATGGGGATTCTTACTCAGGAAATCGAGGATCTTTTGTTCTATCGTTGAGGAGAAGGTATCTTTTTTCATCAACTTTGGCGTTGTATTCAATACTATGAACTTGTTTTCATTTTTATGAACCTGTTAAAAGATTACCTTATATTAAAGGGATTGTCAACCCATTCTACCGGCCGGCAGTTTTTTCAATTTAGCCCGCGCACTATAATTGTTGCGGCGCGACAAAAATTGCTCGAACTTTTAAAGCGCGCGCCCGTGATTTAAATCCCCGGCGCGCGCTAAGGATTTTAGCCGCGAAACCTTTCCCTCATTTTTGTTAAACAAACTGGATCTCCAGCTTTTTCCCGAGTGCGTTCGCGGCTTTTCCCAATGTTAGAAGAGTTACTGAGACATTATTGGGATCAAGTAGTCTGTCTAACTGCATCCTGCTTTTTATTTGCATTCTCTCCGTCATCTCGCTTTTCGTGATATTGTTGTCCTTCATAATCTCCTGAATTTGAAAAGCGATGACGCGTTTGATGGCTGCGGCCTGTGTTTCCTCCAAAATGTTTTCTTCTTTTAAAAATTCATCAAAATGACTGCCGATATGTTTATTTTTCATCTCCTCATCCTCCTTTAATATCACGCATCCGTTGGCCTGCTATCAACGTCAACGTGCCAGGCACTTCTTAGGGACAGGTTGCGCGCCAACCCCACCTTCCAATTTCCCTAGCGCGGCCCCGCCAAAATTCGCGGGGCGCGGCAAGCGGAAAAATTGCGGCCGCGCGAATGCAATTCCATCTGCTCCATTTTTTCAATTTACAACAGAAAAGGAGAATTAGAAAGGGATTTCTGGGTTATGAAGAGGCTGTTAAAAGAACATGGGTTGAGGCAAACTTTTCAGCCCTTTTCTTCGGCTTGATGATGATGTCTACGCTGCGGCCCAAGGCATTTAACATTTCGAAAAGAAAATCCAGCGAAAATTGGCTTAACTTGCCGTTCATAAGGCAGGAAATCTTAGGCTGAGAAATGCCAAGCAACTCTGACGCTTCTTTCTGGGTCAAACTGCGTTCCTTGATGATATCAGCGATACGTGACATGATCTGTGCCCGCGCCAGAACCCTTTCGGGATGAGCTACACCTAAGTCCACAAAAACATTACCACTTCCTCGATGGATATTTTCTTTCTTTCGCATAACTTGCCGTCCTTTACTGGTAATTGGCGATGGAGTCTTCTTCTGCAATCCTTAACCGCATTTTGATCAAATCCAAATCCTGCTTCGGTGTTTTAATTCCATGCTTTGATTTTTTTTGAAAACAATGCAAAACATAAACAACTTTTTCAAACTTGACTGTATAAACTGCTCTATAGGCATCACCGAAAAAGTTCTCAACGATCTCGAGGATTCCGGCCCCGCCAAAGCCTTTAAGCGGTTTTGCGGCCGACGGCTTTAAACCTTTTTGGGCTTCGAAGAGCGCGTAACCTAAGTCCTGCCTGACTTCTTCAGGAAATTCTTTCAAATCCTCTCTTGAGGATCCGATAAAATCTAATTGTTTAAGCGATTTTCTATCCATTAGAAATATACCATATTTGGTATAATTGTCAACCCCTTGAAACACTTTATTTGTTCAGGATTGGATTATTTTGTTGGATAATTCCGACGTTCCACTTTCAGCGGAAGTCGGAATCCCGATCCCCATGCTGTTTTAATCCATCAAACACGGATCAGCGAGGGCGTCGGGAAAAACCTTTGGGAAGGTTTTCGCGAGAGGATGAACGCCTTTAATTTACATCGAAAGGTAGAAATTGGAAAGGAAATTCTAACACCCTGCTAATGAATAACAACCTTCGAAATATCCTTCTCTGCCTTCGGATATTTCATCTTGAGGTTATGAAGTGTTTCCGTAATGATGGAAGCGACTAATAAATTGCGGTACCACTTTTTGTTCGAGGGGATAATATGCCACGGCGCCCAGGGCGTCGATGTTTTTTCCAGAACATCCTGATAAGCTTTCAGGTAATAAGGCCAGAGTTTGCGCTCTGCCAAATCCTCAGTGCGAAACTTCCAACGCTCGTCGGGTTGGTCGCGCCTTTCTTCAAGGCGTTTTTTCTGCTCATCCTTATCGATGTGAAGATAAAATTTCAAAATTGTCGTTCCTTCATCGGCCAAAAGTTTTTCAAAAGCATTGATCTGATCAAACCGCTTCTTCCAGACAGCTTCGGGAACAATGTGATGAACACGCACAATCAAGACATCTTCATAATGGCTGCGGTTAAAAATGACCACGTCTCCTTTTTTGGGAACATGGCTATGAACCCGCCATAAATAATCATGCTCGAGTTCGTTTAAACTCGGCGCTTTAAAGCTCACCACCCGGGTTCCCTGGGGATTCATCCCTTTAAAAACATGTTCGATCACGCCGTCTTTACCGGATGTGTCCATGCCCTGCAGGACAATAAGTAATTTGTGTTTATGCTCGGCAAACAAAAGCTCTTGGAGCCGGCCTAGGCGTTCATCGATTTTTTCAAGCGCTTTTCTGGCTTCCTCCTTATCGGAGATGAAATCCGTTTCCTGCGGATCCCATTTGCCCCAATGGATTTTCGCGCCCTGAGAAACGCGATATGTTGTTATGATTTCTTTAGCCAATGCCTTTGATGTTTTTAACATGTGCGCCCCTTGAGACATTAGGTCCCCACTTCGTTAAAGATGTCAAAATCATCAACGGACACGGCCGGAGATGTTGTAAAAGAAATCCCCGTCAACTTGGTTAAACTGATGGAGACTTTCAAGGCGTCTTCAACCGAAGGCAGGTCAACGATCATGATGAGGTCGCTTTGTCCCAACAGGGCATACATGGATTTTATCGATCCCTGATAACGGGCAATTAAATTTTTGGCCTCCCTTGTCCTATCCGCGCTGGCGTGTTCCAAAGAATTTTTATTATATTTTCCGATCATGCAAAATGTGGCCATATGCTTCTCCTTTATTTTAGGGAACGGTCTAAAACCGTTCCCTACTTTTTGTACGCCGTGTGCGAGCTTCCGATCTCTGTGTCATTGCGGGAATGAAAATTCCTCATCCCCTGTCACCCCCGAATGTTTGAGGATAGGTCACACAAAATTGATATCGACGAGATTTTTTTGTCATCCCCGAATGCTTTAATCGGGGATCTAAAACTCTCGTCGGGGATTCCCGCTTTTGCGGGAATGACAACCCTTCTATCCCTGTCACCCCCGAAATCTTTTATCGGGGGCCTTATTCAGTGATATTAAGATTCCCGTGGTTCGACGCGCTGTGCTTGCTCACCACGGCCCTGAGCCTGTCGAAGGGCCGCTTAAAGATTGCGGGAATGACAATCACACAGATTTATTTTCTACTCAAGACAAAAGTTATTTTAATTCAGACGATAGATGAAAACAAGACAAAATGCCAGATAGGGTTATAGGACCTGACGGATCTTTTCCAAAACAGACTCTGCCCGGATTTTCTCCATACAGGTGTGTCCAAGCTCATTTTTCTTTTGCCGGCAGGCGATACACAAGGCATCACTTTGAATGAGAAAACTCTTTTGACTCCACGGCCCATAAAGTTTCGGGTCCGTCGGCCCGAAAATCGCCACAATGGGAATATTGAGGTAACTGCTCAAGTGCATGACGCCGCTGTCATTGGCAATAACCAGGCTTGACCGTTCCATCAACGCCGCCAATTCTAAAAGTGAAAGCTGGCCGCTTAAGTCCAAAGCGGGTTGTGACATTTCTTTTAACACTTGCGCCACTGTCGCCCTGTCATGGTCATCACCGACAAAAACAACCTTGCCCCGGCCTTCCTTAATAAGAGCGTCTGAAACTTCCGCAAAACCTTTCGCCGTCCATCGCTTCAAATGATTGGCCGCGCCTGGAGCGACAACGATCAGCCTGTCTGCCGGAGATATTTGCGGGCCCAATAACTTTTGAACGGCCGATCGATGTTCGTTTGTCAAATGAATTGCAAATCGTGTCGGTGAAGGAGCTGCATAAACAAAAACATCTTTCAGGCGGTTTAAATGTTTCTGGCGCATATGAAGATTGATATCTTTAACCGATGTCCATGGTGTTGAACGCGCCGGCCAGAGAAAAACGGCAATGGCCGTGTTACGCAGATCCACGATAAGGTCGAACTTTTCTTTGCGAAGGCTTAAAACCCATTTCATTTTTTGAAACGGAGAATCGGATTTCTGAAAAAGGAATACTTTGTGGATATTGGGATTGCCGGCAAAAAGCGTAACCGGTTTTTGCCCGACAACAATCGAGAGGCTGGCCTCGGGAAAATCGCGCTTGAGGATATCAATGACCGGAAATGTCAAAATACAATCACCGATATTGCTTAAGGATATCACAAGGATTTTTTTGACGCTTTCAGGCTTTAAGGGCATTATCAAGGGCTTCCATCACTTGATTGATCGTGATTGATTTCATACAAATATTATCTTTGCAACTTAAGTGGTAACACGCCTGACGATTGCAACCGACGTCATTTTGAATGATCAGTGATTGTCCCCGGCCGCGCGGGCCGGTCAACTCTGGGCGCGTGGGGCCAAAAAGCCCAATCACCGGCGTGCCGACACTGCCGGCCAAATGGAGCGGACCGCTGTCGGCAGAAATGACGCACCTGGCTTTAGAAAATAGTGCGGCCAATTGTTTCAGGGAAGTTTTTCCGGCAAGAACAATTGGCCGCACATCGAGGCCTTTAACAATCTCTTGAATCTGCGCCCTGTCATTTTCCGAACCGGAAATAACGATCTTCTCCTGCCTGTTTTTTAAATGATCAAAAAGAAGTTTAAAATTTTCCTTCGGCCAGCGCTTTAAATCCCAATTGCCGCCGGTATTCACAACAAGGAACGGCTCATGGCTAGCGATCCCATGCTCTTTGAGAATCTCCTGGGCTTCTCTGTTTGATTTTTCATCCAACACAAGTTTAGGCTTACGGTCTTTAACCTTAACCCCATAGGACTCAACGACGTTCAAATAATGGTCGCCGCGGTGGATGTTGCTATCGGCCGGCGGAGTTTTATGGGTTAACAAAAATCCCCTTCCCTTTTCGTCATAACCGACCCGAACCGGAATGCCGGATAAAAACACTAGCAAGGCCCTTGTCAGCGAACGATGCAATAAAAAAGCAGCGTCAAATTTTTTCTCTCTTAATTTTCCAATGAGCTTAAGCTTCTTAAGCGGGCTGCGGTGCTTTTTATCTTCATCGTAAATAATGATCTCATCAATTTGAGGAATGCATTCTAAGATCTCTTTGATACGCGGATGCGCCAGGCAGGAAATTTTTGCCTGCGGAAAGTTTTCCTTCAAGGCTTTAAAAACGCTGGAAGAAAAAACCGCATCCCCCAGCCAGTTCACATTGACGACAAGGATATTGTTATAAGTGTAATTCAATATACTACTGCCAACCTTTCATCCAATAACTCTTGATTCAAATATTTTCCTTTAGCCGCAACCACATCCTCGTCTTCTTCGCCGGCCAAATAAAAAATATCAGCCAGGTAGCGGTCGAACTTATCCGTGCGGTCTTTGTAGGTCTTAACGATGATAAAATCACAGCCCTTGAGCCGGGCCTCCACAAACCGTTTGGCGCGCCTGCCCTCTTCGGTGTCGATCTCCGGGCAGTCGATGCCCCGCAGGCGCAACTTCTGGCTGACGGACATCGGGCAATAAAAATCAAAGGAAACCAGCAGCGTGTCGCCGTCGATGACCTTCTCGACCATGGCAACGTAGGTAAAAAGTTTTTCTTTGGCAACGCTAACCTTCCGGGCTCCGGAAAGCGTCCCTTCCCTGAAGACAAGCTCCACTGTGTCGTGTTCTTTCAATTTTGGCGCGTCTTTGGGGATTGCATACTGCTCGCGAAAGCCAAGATCCAGTGCCAGGGGACCTCTCCGGGAAAGCGCCTTGTTCGCCGGGACGATTTGGTAGGTATGTAGCCTTCCGCGGGTGAAGGCAAGTTTAGGAATCGGTTTGTCGCCATTTTCCAGGGCTGCCAGCCTGCCTGTCCGGTAGGCAGGTTCGCGTTTGACGCTTAAATATTCCCGAAGCTTTTTCGTGTCCCAATCATTTTGAATGACTTTTTGCTCAAGCTTTTTTCGCTCGCCTGCGTCCTTAATGGTAATGAGGCTCTTGTAGTGTTCCCAGGACAATTCCCGCGGCGCCGCGGGAATTGGATAAAGGCGGTAAAACTGCACGGAGCGCTGCAGGGTGGAAATGTCGCGGTCAACGTCCTTGGCCAAACGTTCGTAAAGGGTCGCACCATACTCCGCCCGATCCTTGTACTCCAAAAGGTGTTCGTGGATAAACTTCCCCACGTTCCAGTAACTTTTCCCCGTCAGGCGTTTGATAAAAAATTCCAGCTCGGAGAGCTCGGAGAGGACGCGCTTAACAAGAGCGGCGTAGCCGGGGACGGCTACCTGTCTTCGACTGCGGGGTTTTTGTTGAGAGGCCATTGAATGAAATGTTTAGTGTGCAGTCGTTGGGATTCTATTCTTTAGCAATAATATCCAGCCATTCTTGATAATATTTCGTGCCCTTGAAATAATCGCCATGCTCGGCAATCTCAGCCTGGTGATTATATATTTCTAAATCATCAAAAGGTTTTGGATAACATTTTTTATCATACTTATCTTTTGAAAATCCAAAACAGCCTGAATGGCCAAAGGGGGCGAAATTACAAACTTCATCTTCGAAACTACAGTAGCAATGTAATTGTTTTATCTTTTCTGCACGTAAAGTATCATTGTAGGGAATATGGTAGTGTCGGGACACAACACTTGCAACCAGGATCATTTTATCAACCAAAATCGGCGGCCCTCCATCCTCTCCGCTGGTTTTGACCGCCTGAAAACTCAATTCTGTCCCATAACTGTGAGCGACAATATTCAAGGCGCAATCAGGATTTTCCTTAACAATCTTTCTTAATTCGTTCTTGAGCTTCTTAACCATTTCATATTTAAAGAAAGGAAAGGCACTGACGGTCGCAAAAACAAAGCCATAGGTGTACGGCACGAAGAAATCGTCTTTGAAGCGAGGGTCTTTTTTAGCAAAATCTGTGAAATCAAAAACCCAATTCCCCGGCTTCTGACTTCTAATTCCGTGTATGGCAAAAATGATACGCATGGAGAGCTATCGAGTTATGAGGCAAGATTTTTGATTAATTCTTCCAACTTGCCTGCCCCGCAGAACGTGACCCGCGGCGTTTTTGCGCTGATTGTTTTGTTCAGTAGTCATTCTCCACTCATTTATGCTGTCTAATCTCTCGTTGAGTTAACAACATCCATTGAGTACCCAACACCACATGCCAACATTCTCTCAATGTTAAGCTTGAGAGAGCAAATAGTAGCATTTTTAGCAGTAAATACCCTATAATGTTTTTCTCCGTTGGCCATACTTGATCAAAAATTTCTAGTCCAGCAAAAGCCCAAAGCACCAAAGAAAATATTATAATCAATATAGCTGTCTGATAAATATAAACGTATTCGAAAAAGCCTCCCTTATGAAAATTCGATAACTTATCAATTTCATCAGATTGCAATAAAGCTTGTGCATTCCCAGCCCAAGCGAAAGAAAGCCCAATAATAATACCAACAAGGGGAAGCAGAACAACATTAGCCGCTTTTTCTAAATTTACTGGAGTTAATAAAGCCAAATTAAGTCCTACAAGCAAGTGTATTAATAACCATATATTAAGTAATCTATGAAAACCAGGTTTTGAACCAGTTCCTTTCCAAAACCATTGCCAATAGGTCACAAAATTAATCATCTATATTTAATTTCCCTCTATTTTTTTGATAAATGTTTCTTATCTGGTCTAACAAATTTTTTTTCTGTTCATCTTGATTGATATCTTCCTGTTGAGAAATTTTAATAGGATTACCTTTTAGTCTTTTCCGAATCTTTCTTTGTCCCTCTGCCATTTGTATTGATGCACCGGCGTCATCACCTGTTGATGCCGCAGAACGCGCTATTTCTTCCAGGCTCTGAGGATTTAAATTTTGACCTTCTAGTTCCGTTTTTCCTTTTTCTCCAGAAGATTCTTTCAATAATTTCTGCATTGGCTGAATAAAATCCTGATTAACATCGAATGGATTCGGTTTCGAAAATCTCACCCAAAATCTAGAAATTGCATAGGCCTGTTTTAAATGCGAAATGAAATCTTCTGGGTCTGTTATAGCGCTAATCTCAAAAGTAGCCGCAATCTGATGTGCTCGCTCTGATTCATTAAGCAAACGAATAAATTGATTTGCAATACCTGATATAGTGGGAGATAGTTTTATTTTCTTCGCAATTGCTATAATTTCCAATTGAGGATCTAAGATGACATGTGTATAGGGCGCAGTTTTTAGAGGCTGATCCACAAAATCGCCTTCCGATAAAACCTCAATCTTTGATTCAACAATTCTACCAATTCTAAAGTAAAATCCATTTTCACCAATTTTCTTAACATTCCCAATATGCCAAATCATCTCCTTACGAAGTTTTGCAGAAGGCTTAGTCTGTATAACTTCACGAAGGATATCAGCCCTGCCCTTATCTTTCTCAAGAAAATTTAACTGCTGAGATGGAAAAACTTTGATTCTAAAAATCTGGAACTCAGACATTTTATATACTCCTTACGTTCTAAACGTGAATCATTTAACAAAGCTCTCCACCACCGCAATTTCCTCTTCCGTCAAACCGTAAAGCTTGTAAACCATCTGGTCGATTTGGCGTTCGTATTCTTTGGCTTTAAAATTATTTTTAGAAAAATTATAAGCGATTCTATTTTCAAAAATTATAGGTAAAAATTTCTATAGTCCTAATGCTTTCGAAATGGCCTCTCGATTCAAGATCCGTTCGGTTTTTTTGTCTACTGCATTCCAATCATACCCAGAAAGAGTATCGCAGACGTTTTCAAACCATCTTCGATAGTTCTTCATTTCTGGTGAATAAGTTTTCGTTCTGTTTATAGACAGAGTAGCATCAACCCTATATTCAACTATGTAATACCTATCCTTGTTCGTGGGATCCGGCGTTAGCACTCCCCATATTCCCTGTTGAGCAACCATACCAGATGAAGCATAAAAAGCAATTTTTAGGGTGGTGTAAGGATTATTAAAAATAATCTCACGTGAGTTGTCCACGAATTTAGAGTCCACTTTACAGTCTGGAGGAATATATATCTGTTTACCAGCAAGCACTCCTGATTTCGTAATGAGAGGATTATGCTTAAATACTTTTTGGATTTCAGCTAATTCAATTGATTTGGTTTTAAGTTTTGAGTTTGACTTCCACGACTCTGAGGTACTAACAGGCCCTTCAAACCTTTTCACTTCAATATCCCAGTGGGTAGAAAATTTCATAAGCAATGCTTGGATAATTCCTTTTTCTATTATATTAAGCCCTTTTGATTCCATCAATTCGGAAAAGCTTGCAGCCTCTAAAGCATTAGGAACTTGAGATAAATTTGTAAACATGTGGATATAGCTCGAGCTATAAGAATTCCATGTACTTCCGGAGATTACCGTTTTATCTTTTGCATCATACAAGAGGGCAAAAGTGAAATGCTTTTCTATCTTCTCTGGATTTAGATAAGGTAAGACGACTATCAAAACAGGTAAAATAGAAGCTATGAGAATGCCAACGTTTTTCAAGCTATCAGGCGCCGCGGAATTTCTTTCCAAAAGAAACACAGCAATACCAGCAAACAACACATAAAAAATTAACGCGATTCTTACGATAACAGTGTCATACATCTAAAATCTCCTGATCGGATTTAAATGATTTCTCAACGATTTCGATTTCTTCCTTCGTTAGGTCATAAAGCTCATAAACCATCTGGTCGATTTGGCGTTCGTATTCTTTGATTTTAGTTTGTTTTTCCGGAGTGCCTGCATATCCTTCTGACCTTATAGTTTCAATTATTTGTGTAATGGCATCTGCTATTATTTTTTCTTCAGCTTGAGAAGCCTTGATAATCGGAAGATCAATGATCGGCTCTTTATCGACCTGATAATTATTGCCCTGCATTTTCCCTTTATGCTTTAACCAAAAAGCTATCAAACTAGAATTCAACAAACCAGTCAAATACTTCTGATTGATTCTCTCTGTTTTGATTACATAAAAGGTTGCCGAAACATAACAATCAAAATCGATGTAGGTGAAAGTTGGCCTCGCGCATTTTCTAACAGCAATGATCTTTTCGCCCTTGAAAAAACGCTCGGCTCTGGCTCTATGAAGACCATACGGTTTATTATCTGAAGTAATTACTTTCTTGAATTGATCAAGATGCTTTTTAATATTGGGGTACTCCTCTATCTTTGTTTTATCCTTAAAACTCGAGTCGGTGTAAATTACCCATTCTTGATTTGCCGAATTTCCGTACCACCGATACAATTCCTTTGTTGTATAAGAAGGCTTTATTAACTCCAATTCTCTTTTAGTAAATTTAATTTGTTTTTTTTCTTCGTTGCTTAAGACAAAAATCCCATCTCCCACTTTATATTGTCCATTTAAAATTTCTTTTCGCTCATTATTCACTTTATCGTGGTGGTGATGTATGCCATTGGCCACTTCTTTTTCATTAAGGCGAAAGTTGGTTTTCAATAAAATTTTTTCGAGTACTGATCCGATGCCGGGATTACTAAAAGTTAACTTTTTATCTATCAAATTTTCCCTGTTAATCTGGGGGTTAAGATATTCTGCTTTACAATTGTCGCTCTTACTCAATATAGAAAAAACGTCACTAAGCTCTAGATTATCCCCCTGAAGCCTTCTGAAATCGAACGAGTAACTTCCTTCAGAGGTATCTTTTTTAAACATCATAATCATCGTCTGTATACCTGCCGTTTCAAATATCTTAAAATCACCGAAGTCGATCATATTCAATATCCGGGTATCTTTCATAACTTTGTTTCGCATTTTTGAGGCGCCATAACTAGTCACCCAATTGTTCTGGGCAATAAACGTAAGGATCCCTTTTTCCCTTAACCAATCAATACCTTTACAAGCAAACAAATACCAAATATCCATCTTCCCTTGATAATATGGCGAACTCCTTAAACCATCAAACGCATTTCGATAGACATATTCTTTAATATACGGTGGGTTAGCGATAACCACATCGAATTTCTCTACCCCAAACATGAACTTAGGATCAAAAAAATGCGTTATATTATCTGCATTGAAAGGATGATAAGTTAAAAGCTGTTTTTGTTTTACCGAGGTAAATAACGATTGGCTTTTTTGTAAAAGTTTTTCGAATTCTTTCTTCATATTATCTTTAATCCGCAGACTGTTAGTTTTGAAATACCTGTCCCGGATATCCTGCATTTTTTGCTCAAGTTCGGGATCGTCATGTATTTCAATCTGCCCTCCCCGCTCTAAGGAAATCAGGCTATTCGCGCAAACAAACTTAAAATCAAGATTGGGAAGAGCATCAATACCCAAATTCTTCTCTTTGGGATTGACTACCACATCCACAATTAATGAAAGCCAAGTCCTAAGGCGCGCTATTTCAACGGCCATAGGTTCGATATCGACCCCGTAAAGGTTTCGTTCGATAATGCCTGATTTGGTTTTGAAGTGATCGAGCCGGCTTTCAATGCGATCATATGTCGAAAGCATTATCTGGAGTATGCCAATCGGAAAGGCGCCGGAGCCGCAGGCAGGATCGATGGCTCTTAGATTGTCCAGGGCATCCAGAAGTTTGCTTTTATAAGGGGCCAAATCGGCACGGTCATTTCGCTGGTCAAAGTCGTGTTCTCTTTTATAGAGAAGCAAGTGGAGTATTTTTTCCTTATTTCTTTCATCACCTAATTTTTCATCGAGATATGCTTTTAAACTCTCCCGGCACATGTAATCTACAATTTCTCGCGGCGTGTAAAAAGTACCTTTAGCTTTTCTGGCCTGCTCACCTGTCTCTTCAATCTCTTCGGCCAACAAATTCTCAAAGATACGTCCGAGCATTTCCGGATCGATGGCCACCTGCTGAAAGGTGCTTGTACTTTCATCGGTTGTAAAGTTGTACTGATTTAGAAATGCATAAAACCTTTGAAAATAATCATTGGGGAAAGATAAAATATCCTTACCTGGGAGATCGCTTTCCTTTTGCTCAAAAAGCCCTCCATTCAAGAAGGGAATATTTCCATCCTCCATCATCACTCTGTTTTCAATAGGCGTATTTAAAATCTTGAAGAATAATTTCTCTAAACTTTCTCTGTAATATTCACTGGCGGTTTTGCCTTGTGCATCAAAATACTTTGAATCCAGTGGAATAATCTCTTTTTTCTTTAAAAACCAGCAGAAGATGATCCGGCCAATCAAACGGCTGGTAAACTGGGAGCGGTGCTTCTTATCGAGGATGTTATGTTTTTCCAAATGCTGGACAAGCTCTGTAAAAAATGAGGAGATCACTCTGTAGAATTGCTTGTTAATCGGATAGAGATCAAAACTTTGCCAGAGCGTTTGGTGGACTTGCGCTTTATTGCTAAAATCAAAAGGCTGTCCCCATTTAGTAAGAATATCGTGCTGTGTTGGTGTTACAAGCCCACAAAGCTCAAGTGTGCGGATAACATAATTGTTACTTAAAACGATAATAATACGGTCGGCTTCTTTTGGGACAACGACATCAATTCCAATGTTTTCTGCTTGATAAAACGGTTCGTCTTCAAAATTAGGTGTAAAAGCCCCCGCAATGGCGATAACCCGCTTGGCCGCTTTTTGGACCCAGTAAAGCTTAAAATCGATATTTCGGTCATTGCCATCGGCGACTTTATAGCAGGCCCGGCGATCAGCAAATCCTTCAGCTTCCATAAACAAATGGGCATTGATTTTCATTTTGGCGACATTAAACAATTTGGCTGGAGCGTCATTAACGCCTAAAAGGGAAGTAAGTGCCCCAACGACCTGAAGGACATTAGGCCAACCGGGATTCTTCTTCAGTTGGGTGAGAGCATTGCTTAAATCTTTTACTTGTGCCGGTGATTTAGCTGTTATCGTTGACATAATAAAGCAATAAATCTGTTCGGTCGATTTTTTGGGGTTTTATCTTTTCTTGAATAGTTTTTTTAGCGATATTTATTAGTTTGTTCATTTCGGCAAAATATGGCTTATTTTCTTTTTTGGCCTTAGCAATTTGGCGTACCAACTGCCTGATTTTTTTCTCATCGAGTACATTTCTTGTGTTAAATGAAGCGCGGACAGCTTCTATATCTTCACTTTGATGATGCTGTTCATACATAAGCCGTAATACATCAATCTGTTGTCCTGCGGGAGCGCTTGGTTCGTCTTCTTCTAAATAAATAGCGATATTGCTTTTTGTTATTTTGGAAAGAACCTTGCGGTCATAGTTTATTTTATCTGAAGTTCTCTTATTGTCTTCAGGTAATGTCTTAAGCCATTCAAGGGCCTGCAATATCGTCACTGCCTTAAACTCTTTACCGTCTTGATTCATGCGGGCAAATTGCAGGCTAATCTCCTGGCCACCACCCATCAGACGCGCAAATGCCATGACTTGCGGCCTTTCTTCGCTTCTCTGGGTCATTTTGGGGAATACGGCCCATTTTCCTCTTGCAATCTGATAGATGCGCCTTTTATATTCCTCTGGATAATTTTCATTGGCGTGAAACTTTTTTAGATCAATAACATACTCATCTTCGGAAAGCAGAAAATCAACGGTGGACTCGCATTTCTCCGGCGCTTTATAACGAACCTGCTCATCTTCGCTGTAAATCTCCTCTATGCTATCGGTATACTCAATGGGATTAGGTATCTCATCAAGAACGGGCTGATCTGTTCCGATGGTATGACGGATTAACTCGATTTTTCCTTTAAGCCGCTCAACCAGACGAAGGTAATTTTCAAGTGTATGTTCCGGGCTCATATTATAGACATAAACTGTTTCATGCTCTGAACCCAGCCGATTAACACGGCCGTTACGCTGAATCATACGGACCGGATTCCAGTGCAAATCATAATTGACAATCACCCCGCAGTCCTGTAAATTCTGCCCCTCTGACAAAACATCGGTTGAGAATAAATACCTTAATTCCTTTTCGCCTTCTCCAAATTCATGGTCCTTTGCTTTTGGGGAAAATTGACATGCTAACCGATCGGCCTGCGTTCTGTTCCTTGAGGAAACAAAAGCCGTGTCGTCATCTTTGATAAGTTTTGTATAACGTTTGATATTTTTCTCCAGATAATTTACCGTATCGGCAAAATAAGAGAAAACAAGCACTTTATTTCCTGCTGGCTTATCACGGTTGAGCCTTTCTAAAAGATCTACAAGAGATTTTAATTTTGAGTCATCCTTTTCGAGAAGATGTATTTGGCTAAGAAGCAGTGATATTAGTCTTTTTTCTTTCTCAATATCCTCATGCAATGTTTTGCCACAGTATTTTTGTTCATCAATATCATCGAGAAATATTTCTTCTCGCTCTTCTTCAGAAAACGTCACATCTTCCGGGTCGATATCTTCCTCCAGATCGCCAAGCGCCGCTTCGATGGCGTTGATGTTTTTAAGACTTACTATTTTATTTTTTTGAACGCCCTTTTCAAATTTATCGAGCTTATCCTGATAGTTTTTCACTGATTTTAAAATTGAGCTGACTGAGGATTCCATCCGTTTAAGAAAAATTGTGCGAAGAATACCATAAATGCCAACCTGAAGCTGTAATGACTCGCTTTCCTCAGAATCAAGATGAAGATCGCGAATCTGCTGGAGCGTTTTACCATAATATTTTGTCTGGTACATGCGCCAACGATAAGGAATAAATCCAAGCATAAGGATAAGTTGGAAAATAAAATATGTGGGGGACTGACCATCAAGATATTCAGGCGGATGCGTATGTTTAACCTGTCCGAGCTGATCCAAGGGGTGCTTAAGATCTTTACAGTCTTTGATAAGTGATTCGGGATCAGCTAAATAAATCTTATCAAGCGGGATTTGGGCATCTTGAATCTTTCGAATCTCATTGCTTACCTCTTGGTTAAAACTGTATTTGGTATTTTCCGATTTAGCATCTGGGAAGCATCGCCTACGACCATCCATTAGCAGATATCCATATTCTTTTTCAATGCCCTGTCGTGTGCGACGGACTACAAATGTTCGGATGATCGGTGTCATCACTTGACGTATATGCGCATAATCAATAACATCTCCCCGTTTGATATCTTGATTTATCTTTGTAAGAAGATTCTTTATGGCCTGCGCAAAATCAATCGGAACTGTCTGTTTTGTTTTGTGATCGACCACTGTCATTTTGAATATATCTGCCTGTCCGCGGGCACCAAGAAGCACCTGATTGGTAATATCGGCTAGCTGGTTATTAATTGGTGTTGCCGTTACCAGCAAGACATGGGCTTTGGGATTGCTTCTCATCCACTCAAGCAATTGCTCATAACGTTTACCTGTTGTTTTTCGCAGGTTATGAGATTCATCAATGACAAATAAGGATACGCTCGCAATGTGGTCCAATTCCTGAGCGCTATCAATTTCGTTTTTATTTTGTAGAGTGGTAGGGGTAAGGTGATAAACGCCTTGAATCAACAACTCTTTACTCCATTGTTTCTTGATGGACTTGGGGCAAACAATAACCACCCGTTTCTTACCTTCTTCGCTATCAAGGTATTGTTTAACCACTTCGATCGCTGTATAAGTTTTACCTAAGCCGACTGAATCTGAAAGCATGGCAACGCGATATTTATTTAGTCGCCGTATTAACGCATGAACGTTCTTTTTCTGATAATCAAGCAACTCATGAGTTCCATATAGTGATACATCAAGTATGTCGTCCACCAATTCTTCTTTATAAAGCTCATAGAGCGTTTTGATATACGTCTCGTATGAACTGAAAAGGATGTCACCAACGGGCGATTCCTCTAACAATTCGGTAAACCGTCCTTGCCAATCCTCTGTCGTGGGGTCATTCCAAAATTGGTCAAACCAGAAGAGATGGCCGACCTCTTGCTCTTTTGATTTGGGCTGGAAGGTTACGATGCGATGATCTGATTCGAGGGCATTAAGTTCTTTGTTTCTTGTGAGTCCGTTTTGGGTGAAATTGGATGAACCAATAATGCCAATGGCCTCAGAAGAATTGTAATTCCCGAAAATATAGCACTTAGCATGTAAAAAGGATTTCCTGTAAACCTTTACTTCTAATATGCCTTTCTTGATAAGGTTTTTTAGATCAATGATAGTTTGCTTTAAACTATGGTCCGGAGGTAAACTCTCAAGATCAGCAAAGATATCCTGATCGGGATAATTTGGCTCGGGATTTGCTGTTTTGTATCTTGGAATTATTGGCTCTCGACCAATCAAAAGCCTAATCTTCTTGAATTTCTTAAACTCTTCAATAAGTAATTGCGTGCCAAGTAAATCCCAATAACCTGTTGCAATCGAAAGCTCGTCATACTTAGGTACAATGTTCCTTAGAACATCGAGAAAAACTTTTCTGTCATTATCTATGATTTTAGGAATCACGTTTTATCCTTTATTTTCTTTCGCACCTTCATGAGAAATTTCGGGGACGTTATCCTTAATTCTCAACAATCCGGTGCTGCGCTTCTCGAATTCCCAGAAAATTCCCGGAGCAATTTTTCATCCTTTTTCCCCAATGACTCTTCCACCCCGCTTGAGACATCAACGGCATAGGGCCGGACGGCTTCGATGGCCAAAGCAACATTCTCAGGGCTAAGGCCCCCGAGAAAATGACAGGACAGGGGAATTTTTATCGATCTTTGTAGTGTAAGCGCATTCTCCTTTTTCGTCCCAAAACTAAAATTCTAACTGTGGATTCTCTTCTTTCATTATTTCAACTATGACATCAATAAAATCTTTTGCCGATTTGAGAGCATTGGAAGCATCGGTCCCTGAAATGTTGATTTCCCAAGGTTCATACATAAAAAGATTTCTATTTTTGCGCATGCGGTTAAATTTCTCCGTCAACATTTTATACTCTTCGCCAAGAAAATGCCTTGTAAATTCCACAACCGTTTTATGCTGGTAGTTGGTTGTGGGCCGAAAACCTTTTATAAAGACAAAAGCCCTGGCAGAATGCAGCATCGCCGAGTAGGCACAATTGTAAGCCATAGCAGGATCGCTTTCCAGCATAAGCCCGGCACTCTCCAAATCTTTCTTAGCCCTAAACATCAATTTATGGATCTGGTCAAAACCGACTTTTTGGCGTTTCAATAAATCCTTCTCTAAATACTCATTTAAAAATCTATCTAATGTCATTTTTTGTCCCTTGGATAAAGATTTTTGGCTTTTTGATGACGTTTAAAATAAAAGAATTTTGCTTATGCCGCTCTTTTCTAAATTCCTCTTCCGTGTAGAGGGTGTAATTAATTTCTCGCATGAATTCCGATTCTAAGTCGGAAATTTTTCGCACGAGTTTATCTTCATCCACTCGCCCTAAAATAAAAAGGTCAATGTCGCTATCGGGCCTTTCCTTGCCCTCGGCAAAAGACCCATAGATAAAAACCGCCTTGAACCCGGAGACGTCTTTAAGCGATTCTTTGAGGCGCCCCTCGACGCCCTCCGTTTTGAAAATAAGCTGCTTGAGCTCTTTGAAGAGAGGATTAGTTTTGTTGATAGAGAAGAATCTTAAATTCCCGACATAATCTGATGATAAGAACCCGCTTGATTCCAGCTTAACCAATTCTCTATGAAGAGTACCGACCGATATTTTAAGAGCCTTCGACAATTGCCGGATATAATATCTTTCTTCGGGATGGGAAAGTAATTGTTTCAGGATGGCACGTTTGGTTTTTGAGGATATAAGTACTTGCAACATACATCGTTCTCCTTATGAGAACAATTGTATCATATTTGAGAACAGAATCAAGCTTTAACGACAAGCTTCCTCTTCCCTAAACTATAACAATAACAATCCCTTTCCACCCCGCTTGAAACATCGAGAGCATAAGGCCAAATGACCCTAACGGCCTCTGCCACATTCTGCGGATTAAGGCCGCTGGAAAATTATTTTTGAGCGCTTTAAAAACAGCCGAGGAGAAAACCGCATCCCCCAGCCAGTTGACGTTAACAACGAGGATATTATTCATAATGCGTCCACATCCGGATAGCCTTTACGATCTTTTCGTTTTCATCAGCACTTACCAGTCTAATTTTTTTGCGCACTTAGCAACAGGGGTTTTAAGCCCCGTACGAATGGCGGCGCGCATCCCAGGGATAGAAACAAGGTAAGGCGTTTCTTGAACAGTTCGATACATCTCTAATGTTTTTTCCACCATTGTCTGTGCTGAAAAATTCTTTGCGATGAACTCCCGGGCCGCCTGGCCCATACCCTGCGCGGCGGCCCGGTTTTCCAGTAAATCGATGATGGCGCGCGCCAGCCCTTCTTGATCTTGCGGCGCCACGAGCCGCCCGGTTTTTCCATCCTCGATCAAACTCAGGATACCGCCAACGCGTGAAGCCACCACCGGCACGCCCGCGGCCTGCGCTTCCATGACCGAAAGCCCCAGGCCTTCTTGCAGAGAAGGCATCACAAAAACATCTAAAAGCGAAAGCATTTCAAAGGTGTGATTGACAATGGGATAAAAACGGACGTGATTTTGCAGGCTCAACTCTTCAACGCGTTTTTTAAGCGTCTCATCTAATTTTCCTTCGCCAACGATCAAAAGCAGCGCCGATGGAAATCGTTCACTGATGGATTTCATGGCGCGGATCAACACGTCATGCCCTTTGACTTCAGAAAGCCGCGCGATAATTCCGATCACGGGTGACGCCGACAATCGATGGTGGATGCGCGCGGCCTTTCGCATTGGCTCATCAATCATTGGAAAATCGTTTAAATCTAAACCATTCGAGATAAGAAAAACTTTTTCTTTGGAAACTTTCAGATCACCAATCAAATGATTTTCCACCTGCGGACTGATGGCAACAACCGCTTTCCCCCAGCATCCCAAAACCCTGCGCGTTAAGCGCGGCTTGAAGAACCCGTGACATGTCGAAACATGAACGGCACCCGTCATTTTTTCCAATAATGTTCCCATGACCTGCGTGATACGCGTTTGCGAGTGGACAATGTCAATCTTTTTGTCTTTGATAAGGCGGACAAGCGAGATTAAAGCAAAATATATCCTGGGGTTTAATTCTGATTTGGTTTGGATATTAAGCGTCGAATGGGATATTCCCAATTCGGTTAATGCCTCAATCCTATTCCCGCCGCCGGAGGCGACAAAAACACGATGGCCTTCTTTCTGAAAACCTTTTGATAGGGTTAAGAGATAACTTGTAATCCCGCCGGTATTAAAATGAGTGGTCAGAAAAAGGACGTTCATTTCGATGGCGTTCCCGGGCGCATCAGGCCTTCGATGCTTTTCATAACTTCTTCAGGCAGGATCTCCCGCATGCAAGCGTGGGTTTTGATTTTGCAAACCGAGCTGTAACAAGGCATGCACGGCAAGTCGCGTTTTAAAACCAAAAACCGGCCCGCCGGAGGAAGATGCCTTTTGTCGTCCGTCGGCCCAAAAAACGCGATAAACGGCGTTTCGACGGCCGCCGCCACATGCATCGGCGCTGAATCAGGCGTAATAAAAACATGGCAGCGTTCAATAAGGGCTGCCAGTTGCATGATATTTGTTTTGCCGGCAAAAACCGCGGGCTTGGATTTTGTGAGTTTTAAAAGTTCACGTGCCGTTCCCCTGTCTTTTTCTGTCCCCGTCAGGATGACGCGAATATTTTTCGTAGAAAGCATATCGCAAAGCCTGGCCATATATTCCAGCGGCCAGTTTTTGGTCTTCCAGCGTTCGGAGGCCGCCAGATTCATTCCGACGATCTCTTTGGCGTTGCCCAGCCACTCCGAGTCTAAAAGAGTTTGCGCATAGCGTTTATCCTCTTCTGACGGCCAAAGTTCAAGACGAGTTTGATGATGATACTCGATATCCAGCAATTTTAAAATTTTAAATTGATGTTCCACCGGCGCCATCACATCTTTTGTTTCTTTAATACGTTTCGAGAGAAGAAATCCAAACTTGCCGTTATCATAACCAAAACTTTCTAAAGGAAAGCTTAAAAAAGACAACAGATGACTGGCGCGGTTATTTTGAAAATCGATGAGCTTATCGATTTTATATCCGCGCAGCCGTCTGGCATATTTAAAATAACCGCCCCATCCATGATTGTTATCTTTCGGATCATAAACGATTGCCTCATCGACATAAGGGCAGCGCTGGATGATCTCGCGCGACTGTTTTCCGACAAGGCAATGGATCTTAGCGTGGGGAAATTTTTCCCGAATGGCTTTTAAGGCCGCCGTCACCAGCACAACATCACCGGCGGAACTGATCTTGATAACCAGGATATTAAGCGACTTTAAAAGCTCTTCGTAAACTTTCAAAGTTTTTTCGGCCATGTGCTCGAGCGTGAATTTGTTTTCCAACTTTTTACGCGCGGCCTGCACAAGGCTCTGCGCAAACTTTTTATCTTTGAGGATCCTGACAACGGCCCGGGCCATTTCATCGGTGTCTTTGGGCAACACCAGAAGCCCGGTTTTCCCATCGTCAATGATTTCAACAACACCGCCGACCTTTGTGGCGACAACCGGCACCCCGGCGGCCTGCGCTTCCAAAATCACGCGTCCAAAGGCTTCTTCGGTAACCGTTGATAATACCAGGCAATCCGCCTGCGCCAGAAGCTGCGGAATATCTTTGCGGTTTCCTAAGAATTCGACATAATCCGACAGGCCCAAACGCTTGACAAGAACCTGGACCTCTTCTTTATAGGATTCTTTTTTTGCCGGGGCATCACCCACAATCCAGATCTTAATATTGGGGATGGAACGAATGACCCTGGCCATGGATTTAATAAAATAGGTATGCCCTTTTAAAGGCGTGATGCGCCCGACCATGATGATACAAAACTTTTCCCGCGGGCTTTGATCCCGCGGGATTTGAAATTTTTCAAGATCAACACTGCGGGGAATCAGGCGGATATTTTGAGAGGATACCCCAAAATCATCGATCATATGTTTGCCAATCACTTCGCTGGGAACAATAACGAGTTTTGGATAACCCATGACCCGGCTGAGCAAGTGTTTGCTGTAGTAACCGTGGCAGGTTGTGATAAAAGGTGTTTTTGTTTTACGGCAGGCAAAAAACGCGATCCACGCCGGAACGCGGGACCGCGCATGGACAATGTCGACCTTTTCGTCTTGAATGATCTTCACAAGGGCGCGGACGCAGTGAAAAGCACTCCAGAGAGATTTTTTGTCAATGGAAAGCTGATAATGGGGTATGTGATTTTTTTCCAATTCATCAACGAGCGCCCCGCCGTTGGACACAACAATGGCGTCGTGCCCGTGGCGCCGAAGATATTTGGCAAAGTCAACCGTTCCGGTCTCCACCCCGCCAACACTCAGTTCGGGAAGTATTTGTAGGATTTTCATAAAAGTTCGTTAGGTATGAATGCCTTATGCGAGTTATTATCACTTTGTGTCATTGCGAATCCCGACGTCTTTTGCCTGCCTGCGGCAGGCAGGTCGGAGTGAAGCCCCGCCATGGCGGGGCTTCGTTCTCCGGTCAAAAAATTCAGCCTCACCATGAACCGTTATGGTTCATGGCTCGCAAAGACACGAAGACAGAAAATCCATTATTTTAAACAACCTCGCGTAACGCCTCAAGGATGGCCCGATTGTGATCCATCACCTTTGTTCTGATTTTGTTTTTAGCCATGTCACAGATCATACGGCAGATACTTTTTTCATCAACCAGAACGATGTGGCCATCCGCATGCATTTTTTCGATAAAGAAATCATGTTTATCTTTGGGAGAATTTTTCTTGATGCGCTGGGCCGGAAAAACAATGACGTTTTTCCCGGAACTGGCTGCCTCCGAGATCATCGAGATGCTGTCTCCCGAGACAATCACAATATCCGACAACCCTAAAATGCCTCCCACGGCTTCAGGGATGTTGTTTTGATGGGCGTTGATATAAAGCTTGACAGCATCCGACCCCTTAACATCCGCCCGCAGCGCGTCTTCAACGGCGCCGGGCGTGCGCCTTGACGTTGTGATCAAAATATCGCTGTTGATATTATGAACAGCTTCTTTGATTTGATTCATCACGATCTTGATTTGATTTTTATGTAAGGTATACTTTTTCGTTTCGCCGCCTAAAAGAAGGCCGATGCTATTTCTCCGCCGGTCTTTTAAATTCGCAAACCGTGCTGTCAACAATTTCGCCTGTTCTTCCAAATAATCTTTGTTCATGAGATTCGGCGCGCCATCAAGCGCCACTACGTGTTGAGAGGGCTTCGCACCTCTTTTAAGATCATGCTGCGGCAAGAAAACTTTATCAAAACGCCGGTATCCTAAGATCCCCGGCTTTAAAATGCACAGGCTTTTCGCCCGGTTATCCCGTGATAAAAGAAAATTGACGGGCGCGATCGAAGAACCGCAGGAAATAATATAATCCGCCTTCAGGCTGAAGGCACTGGAAAATGATTGAGGCGACAGAGACCATTTTAAAAGCGTAAGCCTTCCGTAAGCTAATTTGGGATTTGTCAAAAATGATAAAACAGAAAGCCATCGAGACGCCTGTTTGTTTTTAAACTGGATATCGGCCGTCTGAATGCGCCCGCGGATTCCCTGCCCGGCTAAAGCCTCCATTAAAAGCCCGGCGACAGCCTGCGATTGCCGCAGATGCCCCATCTTCCCGTCATTTAATACCAGAACTGTCCTTTCCTTAGAATATTTCCAAACCTTATAAAACCACATATATTCTGCCGGATGCTCGGAGATAAAATGCTCCATCATCCGGGCAACCTGATCGAGATTGCTGATAACATTTTTATCGGTATCTTCGGTCTTTATTAAAGAAAGCGGCGGATTCACAATAAGGCGATGATACGGCCCGTCTTCCCGATGAATAATACAAAAACAAATCGGCACATCGTATTTTAATCCTAACTTGATGGCCCCTACCGACAGGGAGGCCTGCCGTCCGAACAATCGGATCAATTGCCCCATCTTCCCGCCCTGGTCGACAACCAGGGCCACGATATGGTTTTTACGTAAATTTTCAATCACCTCGCGGGTCCCGCGTCCGCGCAGGATCACCTTCATGCTGGCTTCTTCGCGATACGCATTGATCATCGCATTGAGCCCGGTATATTTTTTTTGCGGATTGGCAATAACGCAATACGGATGATTTAAAATCTTGCCGATAAAACTTGCGACCTCCCAGCTTCCGGAATGCATGGCGAGGATAATGACACCTTTTTGCTTTTTTAAAGCTTCCTCAATATGCTCCCGGCCTTCAACCCTGACATATTTTTCAAAATCACCTTTGACCAAAACAGACATCCGCAAGATCTCGATGAAATTGGCACCGTAGCCCGCAAAGACTTCCCTGACGAGGCGTTTGATGGCATCAGGACTTTTGCTGCGCGCAAAAGCGATCTTCAAATTAAGATATACGGTGGTGCGGTGGCGGATGTCAAACCCATAGGCGATCATCCCCAAAGAACGGCCCAGGGCAATGGCCATCCGGATCGGCAGGCGTCCGACGATACCGGCAATGACGCTAACGATGAAATAGACGAAGGATTCGGTTTTTGAGCTGATCATACCCACTGAGAATTCTCATTTCGATATGGAGGGCAAGGAACTTGATGCCCTCATCTTGATTGACTAAAAATGGCCTCAATTTTACAGCATCTTTTTGAGTTGTAACGGCAAAAGTAATTTTATTTTCTGCGCAAAACTTCTTAACCGCATCGATATCACGCGGGCGATAAATATGATGATCCATAAACGCAAAATGTCTTACAACCTGCGCGCCCAGCTGGGAAAGCGAAAATTCAAACGATGATGGATTGCCGACGCTGGAGACGGCACAGATTCGCTCTTGAGAAATGAACTCGGTTTTATAAAATATATTCTGTTGTGAAATTTCTTTAAAGCAAACCGGTTGATGAACCGCCTCGCACAAAAGGAAGTCAGGGTTCATTTTTAGTAAAATTTCCTTAAGGTGCCATACATTGTCTTTCCCGGCGTCGGTTTTTGTCAGAACGATCACATCCGCGCGTTTCAAAGAACTCAAAGGCTCACGAAGAATACCGCGCACAATAAGATTGTGATTACCAAAAGGGTTTGTCGCATCAATGAGGACAATATCCAGGTCCCGTTTTAATCGCCAATGCTGAAAACCATCATCAAGAATAAATGCATCGGGTGAACATTTTTTAAGGCCTTCAAGCGCTGAAGCGTATCGGTTGGCACCCACTAAAACAGGAGCGTCCGGTAAAGACTCTTGCAATTCGACGGCTTCATCACTTTGCGTGCCGACCTGACTGCCCTTGAAATCTTTCCCCATATAACCGCGCGTGAGAATGGCGGGTTTAACATTATTTTCAGAAAGTATTTTAGCGATCAGTTTCACAAACGGAGTTTTACCAACGCCACCGAGCGTTATGTTTCCGACACTGATAACGGGTTTGGGAAGAACGTACGTACGAAAAACTTTTATCCTGTAACAAAAAAGGATAAAGCATACGGCCAGCCCGTAGATCCAGGAAATAATGCGTAAAACAGCTTTGAGAAAATTGGCTTTCAAATCGTTTTCTTGATCCGTCGCTAATTTTAGAAAATATTCGCGCATTAGAAATTCACCATGAATTTTGTAATAATTTCCATCGTCTTTGCCGTTGCACCGGTGTGTTTTTCAATCACCATTTTCGCCGCCCTCGCTAAATCTTCGGATTCTTTTGGGTTGTCAAGAAGGTTTCGTAGCGCCGGCAGCAAATCATCCTTGCCTTTTATTTGAATGACCGCTTTTTCTTTAAGAAAGATGCTCACGGTATCTTTGAAATTATCCGTGTAGGGCCCGATGATGATCGGTTTTGAAAACAAGGCCGGCTCAATAATATTGTGCCCGCCGCGGGCCGTTAAGCTTTTTCCGACAAACACAACAGTTGCCAGGTTATAAAGCGATTTCAAATGGCCGATGGTATCGACAATTAAAACCTGATCTTGATTCCAACGGTTTTGAGCAAACTTGCTGAATAACAACGCTGTGAAATTATTTTTCTCAACGAGCTTAACAATTTGCTGCGTGCGCTCAATATGACGCGGAGCCGTGATCAACCTCAATTGGGGAAATTCTTTAACAAGCGCCCTGGTAGCCTCTAAAAGAATTTCCTCTTCGCCGGGATGCGTACTTCCCGCGATCAAAACCAAATCATGTTCGGATAAACCTAAATCCGATTTGCTTAAATTTTTCCCCGGCCGCACATCGTCAAACTTCATATTTCCAACCGCAAAAACATTTTGCGGATGAGCTCCCAGCGCTTTGATTTTTTGGGCGTCAAACTCGCTTTGCATGCAAAACGCGTCAGCATAATTTAAAACGGGCTTGATGAGCCAGGAGATGAGCTTATAACGGCCAAACGCTTTATCCGATATCCGCCCATTGACCTGTACGATGGGAATCTTTCTTTCACGAAGCGCCAAAAACAAATTCGGCCATATTTCTGTTTCGGCATCGATGTAAATCTTTGGTGAAATAGCATCGACATACCTGCGTACGGTAAAACTTAAATCCAGCGGCGCGTAAAGGACCGTATCTTGCGGGAATGTTTTTCTTGCCAGCTGAAAGCCGGTTTGCGTGACCGTTGTGATGACAATTCGAAAGGGCGGAAAAACACCTTTGATGAGCGTTACCAGTTTTGCGATCGCCAGAACCTCACCGACACTCACCGCATGGATCCAAATGTTTGTCGATTGAGAAAGGCTCGCGCGCGCCTCTTTCGAAAATATCCCAAAACGCGCGCCAAAATCCTTATGCCATTTCCTTTTGATCACGAGGTAAGGAAAATAGAAAATGGCGAAGACTAAAAATATGAGATCGTAAAGAATGAACATCGCTTTGTTCTGTCTTTTGTCACCCCCGAAATCTTTTGTCGGGGGTCTTGTTTTAAGATTCCCGCTTACCCCACAAGGGGGCTGCTTCGCTGAAGATTGCGGGAATGACGCAAAGAATCCTCACGCCCTGGGATGCGCCTTGTCGTAAACGCTCTTTAATTTTTCCGTTGTCACGTGCGTATAAATTTGAGTCGTCGATAAATTCACATGCCCTAACAATTCTTGGACAGAACGCAAATCCGCTCCCCGGTTAAGCAGGTGTGTCGCGAAAGAATGCCGAAGGACGTGAGGCGAAATCGTATCCCGCAGGCCCACCGCGCGAATATATTTTTCCGTGATGTTACAAATGCTGCGCGTGGTTAAACGTGCCCCGCTCTTATTTAAAAAAATCGCCTGCGATGGGTGTTTGCGTTTGTTCAGATATTGCTGAACGGCATCGACCGCTTTATTGCCGATGGGGACAAGCCGTTCCTTTTTTCCTTTTCCCATCACTTTGATGATATTGCCGATCAGGTCAACGTTTGTCAAATTTAACCCGACCAGCTCGCTGACGCGAATCCCCGTGCTATATAATACTTCCAAAATCGCCCGATCCCTTAAGCCGGATTCTTTTTTTTCATCCGGCGCTTCCAAAAATTTTATGATCTCATCTTCCGTTAGGAATTTGGGGAGCATTTTGTCCAGCTTGGGAGTCATCAAAAGCGTTGAAGGATTATTTTTTAAATAACCTTCACGGTTTAAAAATTTAAAGAAACTGCGAAGAGAGGAAAGCTTGCGGGCCATGGAGCGAGGTTTCAAATGGCGTTCGCGCAATTTGGCCAGATAACGGCGAAGCGTTAAATAATCCACGCGCTCCAGCGGTGTTTGGGCTAAAAATAAGAAAAATTCCTTCAGGTCAAGGGTGTAATTCGTCAGCGTATGCCGGGAATAATTTTTCTCAATGTCTAAATAAGATACAAATTTTTCCAGATAACGGTTCATGCCGCCTGCGGCTGGTTGGTATCGGGAAGCTTGTTGGAAATATGTTTGCAACCGGGGTAATGGCTGCATCCGTAAAACACGCCCCGGCGCGAGCGGCGTTCAACGAGCTCGCCGGTGCAATCGGGTTGCGGGCATTTGACGCCGGTCGTGATGGACTGCGCGTGTTTGCAATTTGGAAAATCCGAACAGCTTAAAAATCGGCCGTTTCTTCCCCACTTGACCGCCATGGGCTTTCCGCACAGGGGACACATTTTATCTGTGAGCGTCGTTGTTTTTTCAATCGTGGATGTGGCAAAATCCAATTCTTCTTTGAAAGGTTTATAAAATTCTCCCAAAAGGGTTGCGGGCTCCAATTTTCCTTCTTCGACCAAGTCCAAATGTTCTTCCATCGTTGCCGTAAAGCCGATGTCCATAATTTTTGGAAAATATTTGACTAAGAGGTCGCAGATCTGCATCCCCAAATCGCTGGCCTTCAAATATCCTTTTTCCCGGTAAACATAATGGCGCAACACCAGGGTATAAATGATCGGCGCATAGGTGCTTGGCCGGCCGATGCCGTCTTCTTCAAGCGCTTTGACAAGGCTGGCCTCTGAATATCGCGGCGGCGGCTTTGTAAAATGCTGGGAGGGCCTCACATCGACCAACCCCAGCGCGTCGTCTTCTTTATAAAAAGAAAGATCCTTTGGGCCGTCGTTGTTGCGCGATTCTTGATCCAGCGTTAAGTAACCATCGAAAATGAGCGTTGAGCCGCCGGCGCCAAAAATATATTTTCCGGCGGTGATTTCAATTTTGAGACTTTCGAAAATCGCCGGCACCATCTGGCAGGCAACAAACCTCTGCCAGATAAGCTCATAAAGCTTAACCTGGTCGGTTTCAAGAAAATTTTTTACACTTTCCGGCGATCGCAGGACATCCGCGGGGCGAATGGCTTCATGCGCTTCCTGCGCGGATTTTTTGGATTTATAAATATTCGCTTTTTCCGGAAGATATTTTTCGCCGTATTTTTCCTTGATCAGATCCCGTACTTTCGTCAAAGCTTCACCCGCGATATTGACAGAATCCGTACGCATATAGGTGATCAAACCGGTTGTTTCACCGTCGCCCAGCTCAATACCTTCATAAAGGTTCTGGGCCAGCATCATGGTCCTGGCGGTATTAAAACCCAATTTGTTAAACGCATCTTGTTGCAACGTGCTTGTGATATAGGGAGGCGAGGGATTGCGCTTGATCGGCTTGATGGTGATGCTGCTAATAACAAATTTTTCTTGCCTTAACTCATCCGCGATTTTTTGCGCGTCATCGTTGGTTGTCATGCCGCATTTGTCGCTGCCGATTTTCTCAAGCTGGGCGGTTAAAATGCCACTCACGCCATTCTTCTTTAAATCAACATTGATTTCCCAATATTCCTGGGGTTTGAAATCCTGAATTTCTCTTTCGCGCTCAACGACCAAACGCAGCGCTACCGACTGCACGCGCCCTGCGCTTAAACCCCCCGATACTTTTTTCCACAACAGCGGGCTTAATTGATAGCCGACAATGCGGTCTAAGACCCTTCGCGCGCTTTGCGCTTCGATTTTTTTCAAATCAAATTCCGTCGGATTTTTAAGCGCTCTGGTAATGGCGTCTTTGGTGATCTCATGAAACGTAATGCGGACAAATTTTTTATCACCCAGATGATTGGCAATATGCCAGCCGATGGCCTCTCCCTCGCGGTCGGGATCGGTGGCGATATAAATCGTGTCCTTTGTTTTCGCTTCTTTTTTTAAAGCCGTTAAGATCTTCTGTTTTTTGCGAACAACGATGTATCTGGGCTTAAAATTATCTTCCAGGTCCACCCCCATCGTGGAGGCCGGCAGGTCAATCAAGTGGCCCATGGAAGAAACAACCTTAAACTTGCTTCCCAGGATCTTATTGATCGTTTTAACTTTTGCGGGAGACTCCACAATCACCATTGATTTTGCCATCATATCACTTTCTTTTTAAAGATCTTTTGGTGTCCCGGTCACCGGTCGCCAGCACCCCAGAAAATCCTTCACCGGGACACGGGTACACTATTGTTTTACTCTTCCTTCCTCACAAAATACTTTCCCGGCATCTGCCGAACCAGGTTCTTCAATTCTAATTTTAGTAAAATTTCAATCGCTTTCGGCTGCGGGATTTGGACTTTTGAGAGAATCTCATCGATGTGGCTGGCTTCTCGATTGATCCCGTCATAAACATTTTTTTCATCCTCTGTTAAATGAGCAATGCGGTTTTTAACAAAAGTATGTTCTTCGACAGGATTTTCGTTTGATTTTAAAGATATCTGCATGGGTAACGCCAGTTCTTCTAAAATATCTTCGACACTGCCGACGAGTTTTGCGCCCTGTTTGATGAGCTCGTGGACACCTTGCGATTGAGGGCTATCAATAGATCCCGGGACGGCAAAGACTTCCCGTCCCTGCTCAAGGGCAAACCGGCTTGTGATCAAAGCACCGCTTTTCCGGGAGGCTTCCACGACAACAACGCCCAGAGACAGCCCGCTGATGATCCGGTTACGCCGCGGAAAATTAAAGACCGCCGGCGGCGTCCCCATCGGAAATTCCGACAGGATACAACCCTCTTTCGAAATATCATCAAAAAGTTTTTTATTTTCCGGTGGATAAATAATGGACAGTCCGTTTCCTAAAACCGCGATTGTTTTTCCTCTCGCCTTTAAAACTCCTCTATGGGCCGCCGAATCAATCCCCCGCGCCATTCCCGACACAACCGTGATCCCGAGTTCAGATAAACGCATTGAAAATTTTTCGGCAACCGTGATTCCATAAAGCGATGCCTGCCTCGAACCCACCATCGCAACGGCCAGATCATTATCCTTGCTTAACGTTCCTTTGATATATAAGACGACCGGCGCGTCATAAATGTCTTTTAAGTTTTTTGGATAAGCCGTATCAAAGATGCTGACAATCTGTACGCCGCGCTCTTTGATGTGATCGAATTCTTTCTTTAAAAACTCATCACGTTTGAAACCGACGATGGCCGACGCCACATTTTGCGGGACAATGCCCGTTGCCAGGACGTCTTTTGTCGACGCGTTAAAAATAGCCTGGGCCGAACCAAAAAATTCCAAAAGGCTTTTAAGCCGTACGGGTCCGAGCCCATCAATAGCGTTTAAAGCTAAAAGATTTTCCATATTATCCCCGTGCAATAATTTTTAGGATTTCATCGACAACGTCTTGAGCAGACCGGTATGTCGTATCGATGGTATGATTGGCCTGGGCGTAGTGGAACTGTCTGACGGATAATATTTGCTTGATCGTTGCAAGAGGATCGGGAACATCAAGAAGCGGGCGGTGCCCCTGGCCTTTGACACGATCGTAAATAACTTCCGGTGATGTTGAAAGATAAAACACAATACCTTCTTTCTTTAAATTGTCGATGTTTTGCTGGTTAATGACAACGCCGCCGCCACAGTCAATGATGAGATTTTTTCTTTTGCTCAAAAGCGCGACAACGTCTTTCTCGACCTGGCGAAAATAAGCTTCCCCCGATTCTTTAAATATTTGACTAATGGGCCGCTTTTCTTTGTCTTCAATAAACTGATCGGTTGAAACGACTTCGCGTTTTAAAATTGCTGCTAAGTTCTTGGCCACCACAGACTTACCCGCACCCATGAAACCAACCAAAACAATGTTTGCAGACATGGGGGGATTGTAACACAGCTCGTCGGAGCTGTCAAACGTGTTTCAAAGAGTGGTTTTTAACGCTCGCGCTTCTTCCTCTTGAAATCACGATGCCCCAAGATGACACGGATGATTTCGATCGTTTGGCCATTGTAAAGGGTTACGGGCGATATATTCACGGACGCGGTTTAAATCAACCTCATTGCGGATGATGTGGTCATAATAATTGCGTTGCCAAACAGGTACGCCAGGTGCGTTACGTAATTCATTGATGCGTTTGGTGGTAATAGATTTGAATCCCGCAATAAATGATCCCATGATTTGGGTTGTCTTTGTAGGGGCGCACGGCCGTGCGCCCCTACGATATTGATTGGTGAATTCGTCGATCGATGAAATTTAATTTCAACGATCCCATGCATATGGTTGGGCATTATCACAAATTCATCCAATATTATTTCCCGCCGTATTGTCGTGGAACGTTCCCATTCCTCCCGCACCACCGTCCCCCATTCGTTCAACACCATTTTTCCACCCATGATTTCCCCAAACAAACATTCCCGATTTTTTGGCGCAGACGGTCACAAAATAAACCCAGGGTTGCGTATAATCGTATCCTTTCAACCGGATCGATCGGCGCGTGAATAATTTTGTGGAATAATCTTTCATAGGCAATTTCTCTGTACAGGCGACCCGTTGGGTCACCCGCGTTGGGGCCCGCAAAAAACCGCAACCCCAACGAAAAAAGGCAATCCGTGTTGTTTCATTGGATTGCCTTAGGAAGGCGCGACTTGAGGAAATGATAATATAATCTTTATGGCCGGCAAAAAATAGATACCCCGATTGCAAGCCAGGGATTACCGACAATCACCCCGGATTTTGTTCCGCCGTTGCCCGCCTGTCGGCAGACAGGACGGGGCAAAATCTGGGATCAATACAACCCGTACCCGCGAAAAAACCATTTTAAAATCGCGTCGCCATAAAAAATACACAAAAACGCCGCTGCCGCCAGAGCGGGCCCGTAGGCGATCACGCTTTCTTTGGTGCGAATTTTAATAATAATTCCGGGGATAGCGCCAAACACCGGCGCGATAAAAAAAATCAAAAGCACCATCTTCCATCCCAAAAAAGCCCCGATCATCGCGAGCAGCTTGACATCTCCCCCGCCCATCGATTCTTTCTTAAATATAAAATCCCCGATAAGCCCCAGGAGATAAATACATGCCCCCCCAATAAGAAACCCGAGAAGCGAAGCATTCAAACTTAAAAAATTTGGGGCAATGCCTTTTAAAATACTTTTGTTTAGCCAGGGCAGGATAAAACCTATGAGCAATCCCGCCCAAAGAGCGATATTGACAATCATCAGAAGGATCGCATCAATATCTTCTCCGGCGCCTTTCGTAACAATAAAATCCCAAATCGCTTTAAGCGCGCAAAGACCGATGAAAATACTGGCAACAACGCGCCCGATGCCAAGCGTTTGAATGGCCGTGTCGTGCAGGCTCGGAACAAAAAGACTAAAAATGATCCCCACAAAAAGCCCGTTGACACTGATCTCATCGGGAATAATGCGATGCTCGAGGTCAATAAATGTTGCGGCAATCAAACCGCTGGTCAAGGCCGTGTAAGCAAAAAACTTTCCGGAAAGATGAAACTGGGAGTAAAGGATGAGAAACAAAACCGCCGTTAAAAATTCAACAATCAAGTAACGGCTGGAAATCTTAGCCCTGCAAAAACGGCATTTCCCGCCCAGGGGAAAATAACTCACCAGAGGAATGTTATCGTACCAGGAAATGGCCTGCTGACAGGAAGGACAATGTGAGCCGGGAAAAACAACCGACTCTTCTTTGGGCATGCGCACGATACAGACATTTAAGAAACTGCCGACGATTGCACCCCAATAAAAAATGAAAAAAGCCACGGCACTTTCCATTTTTATTTAGGCAACCCTTTCTTGAGGTTCGCCAGCATCTTCTTTTTTATTTTCTCGTCAAGATCGGCATCAGCCCAGTGCTCAAAGGCAAGAACCCCTTGATAAAAAAGCATTCCCAGTCCGCTCGAGGTTTGCGCGCCTTTAGCTTTAGCCAGGCCCAATAACTTTGTCTCAGCCGGATTATAAATCAAATCATAGACCAGCATATTCTTATGAAGAAGGTCTCCGGAAACCAGGCAGGGATCGGTTTCTTTCATTCCCACCGGTGTCGCATTCACCAGTAGGTCGGCCAGCCCAATATTTAACTCATCGGTCCTATCAACAACTTTGACAATGCTAACATCCAGGCGTTTTCCAAGATCTGAAAGAAGGCCGCTCGCTTTTTCTTTTTGAACATCATAAAGGCGAATCGAATGCGGGCGCTCGGGAAGCAAACACAACACGGAAATCAGCGCGCGGCAGGCCCCGCCCGCCCCCAAGATCGCGACCCGTTTTCCACTGGGATTAAATTTGAGTTCGGTTAAGTGCGCCAGAAACCCCGGCCCGTCGGTATTATGGCCGTGAAGCGTTCGTTTTTGGGGATGGATGACAACGGTATTGACCGCCATGGTCTTTTGAACAAAGGGGCTTAAAGAATCCAAATATTTAATGGCTTTCTCTTTATAAGGAATGGTCACGTTAATCCCAGCGACCGGACAATCCGGATCATGCAGGTCCTTAAAGAAAGCTTCTAATTCGTTTTCCTTTAATGGAAAAAGCCGGTACTCACGCTTGAGTCCCAATTCCTTAAATGCCGTATTGTGTATGAGAGGAGAAAGACTGTGAGAGACCGGATATCCGACAAGTCCATAAAGCGATGTTTCTTCGGGTATCATTGTCATTATTCGCTCAAACGGTTTTGAGAAAGGAATTTATTGATGGCATTCACATACGCCCTGGCGGATGCGATAATAATGTCTTCGCTGGCGCCATGCGCGATAATGCTTTTGTCTTTAAACTTCACCTTGATGGTGACTTCGCCCAAAGCATCTTTGCCGTGCGTGACGGACTGGATGGAATAATCTAAGAGTTCCCCTTTAACTTTTACGATGGAATCAATCGCTTTATAGCAGGCATCGATGGGGCCGTCACCCGACGATGTTTTGTCAAAAGTTTTTCCTTTATGGGCAAGGGACACCGTGGCCCGGGGCGAAATCTTTATTCCGCTTATGATGCTCAAATCCACCAGTTCCCATGCGGAGGCGATCAACTTGCTTTCATCCGCCACAATCGCCAGAAGATCGTCGTCGTAAACCTGTTTTTTTTTATCGGCAATTTTTTTAAATCGTTCAAAAGTCTTATCGAGTTCTTTGTCGTTTAAGGCGATTCCCAACGTCTTTAACCGTTCTTTAAAAGCATGGCGGCCGGAATGTTTTCCCAAAACCAAATTGGTCAGTGTGAATCCGACATCTTCCGGCTGCATGATCTCATAGGTCGTGCGTTCTTTTAAGACGCCATCCTGATGAATTCCGGATTCATGCCGGAAAGCATTCTGTCCGACAATCGCTTTGTTGGGCGGAACAATAAAGCCGGTCGCTTTAGAGACCAGGCGTGATGTACGATAAATTTCCTGCGTTTTGATGCCGGTAAAACATCCGTCGTAATGATCTCCCCGCGTGCGAATGGCCATCACAATTTCTTCCATTGAAGCATTGCCGGCGCGCTCACCGATTCCGTTAATGGTGCATTCGACCTGGCGCGCTCCATTTCGAACCGCCGCCAGGGAATTGGCAACGCCCAAACCCAAATCATCATGGCAATGCGTTGAGATAATGGCTTTTTCAATATTGGGGACATGATTCTTGATATCGCCGATGAGCCGGCCGTATTCATCGGGCATGGCATAGCCGACGGTATCGGGAATATTGACGGTCGTCGCACCGGCTTTAATCGCCGCTTCAATGACGGAGTAAAGAAAATCTTTTTCCGTCCGGGAAGCGTCTTCCGGTGAAAATTCAATATCGTCGACTTTTTTTTTGGCATACCTGACCGAATCAACGGCAAGCTGCAAAATTTGCGCTTTATCCATCTTGAGTTTAAACTGGCGATGGATTTTGGAAGTTGCCAAAAAAACATGGATACGGCTGCGCTTGGCTTTTTTAACCGCTTCATAAACCGCATCAATATCTTTTTTGATACAACGTGCCAGACCGCAAACAATGCTTGCCTTGATATGTTTGGCCACGCGCTGGACCGCCTTAAAATCTCCCGGCGAAGACACAGGAAATCCCGCTTCGATGATATCGACTCCCAACCGTTCGAGCTGGAAAGCAATCTCCATCTTTTCTTCGTCATTCATGCTGGCGCCCGGCGCTTGTTCGCCGTCACGAAGGGTCGTGTCAAAAATTAAGACTTTATTTTTAGCGTCCATATTTAGTATTCGTCTTGCGGTTAAGGTAACGATGCCCGTATCGTTAGTTGGTTACGGTTACGTTAAAAGACGTTACCGTTGCCGATAAACGAAACGGGCTTCGTCACCGTAACCGGTAAACCAATTTATTTTTTCTGAAATATTTTAATTTTCTCTCTTGCTTCCCCCACCGTCATGCCGGGTTTGCCATAGCAACTGCCATATCTTTCCATCTTTTACAGCCCCAAAGAGCTGACATGCCAGCCCCCACAAAAATAATCAATTTTTCGTTTTTGTGCGCACCATAAATATGGGGATACTTGTTAATAATATCCGGCACTAACTCTATACTCATTCAAAATACCTCTGCGTCAGGGCATTGAACTGGTTGTCCATTTCGTTTAATGACACGCGCATCCTTAGTTTTGTTCTTTCGACTTGATCGACAACTAAAGCAAATTTATTTTGTAATTCTAATGGGGGAATCTGCAACAATAACGGACGCAATGTTTCCAAATTGATATTCGCACGCGCAGTTGCAGGCGCCCGTGCAATAAAAATCGGCTTGTAAAATCTTAAGACATACTCAATATAAAGATTGGATGCTTTCTTACCGTCCACCGTAATGCCCACAACACTATCAGGGGCATAGGCATCAATTTCTAATATTGTCGTAGCTCCTATAGTTGCGCCTACAATCGCAATAGCAATCGTTCCCTTAGGTAAACATTTACTGACTTTAATTCCTCGCTCATTTAGGGTTTGTGTATATCTTGAGAGCCTATATTCTGAATTACTGATATCGCCTGTCTGAATAAACGGATAAGCCCCGTTGTAATACGAAGGGTCATTTCTTGGCCGCGGAGAAAACCTTCCTCTATAAACCTCAGCGACATCTTTCAATGGTTTTCGAGGATATTTTTCTCCATTAACCGGATCCCCAAACATATCCAAAAACGTGGCGCGGAGGAAGTCGTCGAGAAGCTGGAGGGATTGTTTGCGCTTTTGGCGAAGGGTGTCGGCGTGATCTAAAATTATTGCGATTCTCTTTTGCTCATCCAGTGGATAACTGGGAGCTTTCAATTTGCTGAAAGACCCGTTGTTGATAGCTTTCTGAGTTGCGCCGGAACAATATTTGTTCTTTTCTCGCTGAAATATTTCCGAACGAAAATAATGCGCAAGAAAATTCCCGTCAAACTCTTTTTGAGGTTGAAGAGTTAAAAAGCCAGTGGAAACTATCAAATCTTCGGTGTTTTTATCTATCAAAAGTACTTTATTCGTAGCCTGCATGCGGGCAACGATAATATTGCCTTCCTCAACCAATAAATCCGCCCGGCTAGGTTTAGTATCGTAATCAACAGAAACTATGCTACCATTTATTTCCTCGCCAATAAGGTCACCTGTCGCCAGATAACGACGTTCACCTTTAAACGGTTTTACCCTGTTATTGGTAATTTCAACGGATTCAGCAATATTGACCCATCGCTTCACTTTAACAAACCCTTTAGTTCTGTGATCCCCTTAAGAATGTCCTGTTCAATGACATCAACTTTTTCGAGTATCTTCTCAGGCTTTTCGTATTTCAACGGTTCATAAGCAATTTCCTTATAGCGGTTGATGCTCAAATCGTAATTGTTGCCGATAATCTCTTTCACCGGCACAAAAAAATGTTTTTCTTTCCGGTCGTCATTCTTTGATTTACTGCGACCTTTCCATTCTTTCACAATATCCGGCAAATCATTGGCTTCAATTTTGTCGCGCCTGTCATCCAGCGAATAGCCGTCGGATTGCATATCATAAAACCAAACATTTTCCGTCTTGCCACCCTTCACAAAAATCAAGATAGCGGTGCTGACTCCTGCATATGGTTTAAACACACCACTTGGCATGGAAACAACGCCCTGTAGCTCACATTTCTCAATAAGCATCTTGCGAAGGTCTTTGTGTGCCCCGCTTGAGCCAAAGAGAATACCATCTGGGACAATGACCGCGACACGCCCGCCGATACGAAGCGAGTTAACAATGCGATTCACAAACAAAAGCTCTGTCTTTGTTGTCTTCAGCGCAAAGCCTTCATTGATATCACCTGCATCAATACTGCCCTTAAACGGCGGGTTAGCAAGAATCACATCATACTGGCCATCTTCGTTGAAGTTCTTGGAAAGGGTATCTCTGCGGTCAATATTTGGATTAGAAATGCCATGTAGAATAAGATTCATTAATCCGATGCGCACCATCGTCGAGTCAAAATCATACCCGTAAAAGGTTTTCTCTTTGAGTTGCTTCCACAGACGCTCATCCGTGATCTTATCTCCCAGTGTTCCTCTCATGAAACCGTTCTCATCTTTAAATAACTGATCCTTACTCGTATGCTGGGTGAGGATATACTGATACGCGCCCAATAAAAATCCAGCGGTACCACACGCCGGGTCGCAAATTGTCTCTGGTAACTTAGGCGCGACCAACTCACACATCAGCTGAATAATATGACGCGGTGTTCTAAATTGACCGTTCTTTCCCGCTTGCGCAATCTCGGCTAACAAAAATTCGTACATGTCTCCCTGCGTATCATGAAACATCTGTCTGGCCTGCATTTGCTTTTCAATATCTTCATAAAGCCGGTCAATAATGCTCACGGCCTCGACCAGCAAAGATGCCTTCGGGATAATAAAAACAGCATCTTCCATGTGGTGCGCAAAAGCTGTACTACTCCCATTAAGCTGTTTTATGAATGGAAAAATCTTCGCCTGCATATGACGAAGCATCTCTCCGCCTTCCATTTGTTTGAAGTGGCTCCAACGCAAGGTAGATTTGTCCACCGTCTCATTTGAATTTGAAATTTTAAATTTCCCTTTAAACATTGACACGTATTTTTCGCCAGTAAATTCCGCATCACTCTTCTGCTTGGTGTCCAGTTCATCTAACCGGCGCATAAATAGCAAATAAGAGATCTGCTCAATCGCTGTCAGCGGATTGGAAATCCCGCCGCTCCAGAATTTATCCCACAACTGGTTGATTAACGACTTCATGCTTGGTGTTAACATGTTGTCCTGCCTTTTTTGTGTTCCAGCTTCTTTGTTTTATTAACTAAGGTGTCAAAGGCATTCCCTTTCTTGTCATAAGCCAACCGCCGCTTATGAGCGTATTTTACGTATTCCGCATCGGCTGTCTCAACCGCGATCTGATGAGAAATTTTGCCAGAGTGATTCAGTATATTCCTTTCATTAAGCTGTAAAAAGCCATCCAATTTTTTAATCCAGTCTTTCATATACATAGGGATGCGCCTCATCGCCTGGCCTTCGGCAAAAATGAGATATTGTTCGACCAGATTATTCAGGCTTAGCAATTCTTTCTCATTCAGATAATTTTTAGCGATGGCCACATCGTCTTTTCTGATCTTTGCCCCGCGCCAATTGGTCAATCCCATATTTTTCTTCTTGCTGTCCACCCGCTCATAGATGATTTCGGCCGCTGTCTGTCCCGTAATCGCCCAATGCATCTTATTCTGGACCGTCTTGAAGAAATTGATGCTCATTTCATCGGTTGGATCGTAGTCCACACTTGTGGCATAAATATCCGTAATCTTTTGATAAAACCTTCGCTCTGAAGTACGTATATCCTGAATGCGCCTGACCAACTCATCAAAATAGTCAAAAGGCTGGTTAGGATTCTTAAGCCGCTCGTCATCCAGAACAAAACCCTTGATGATAAACTCCCGCAAATGACGCGTCGCCCATTGCCTGAAATGCGTCGCCACCTTTGATTTGATCCGGTAGCCCACTGAAATGACCATATCAAGATTGTAGTATTCGACATTCCGCTGCACATCCCTTGCCCCCTCTTTTCGAACTATTAAGAAATCCTTAATAGTTGCCTTCCGGTCAAGTTCGCCTTCATCAAATATATTTTTAATGTGCATATTGATATTAGGGACAGTTGTCTGAAACAGTTCAGCCATTAACTGCTGAGAAAGCCATACGGTTTCATCCTGAAACCGCACATCAATTTTTATATCTCCGTTTTCTGTTTGATAAATAACAAGTTGTGAATTATTCTTATCAGTCATATCAAATCTCCTCACTTTTATCTTCTATTTTCTCTGTGAGACGCAAAATTTCATCAATTTCATTCGGCTTGAATATACCTCTAATGCCCTGCGGGTGAATCTGGGTAAACGGCGCGTTGACCAGATCACGCTTCTCAACAGCGCCTTTCTGCAGGACAAACGACTTCAATGTCAATAAAAATTGAATTTGAATCTGCCCGTAGTTGTTGTGTTTCCTGATGAATTCATCAAACGCCAAAGACACCGTTTCTGTAAATGTTGCCAGCGGCTCAATACCCAGAATATGCTTGATAAACTGGACAAAACACGCGCTTCGGTTGTCATAAATTTCACGCAGGATATACTCGGTCACATTGGGATAATGCTCCTCGAGAATTTTGGCCAAGTCCGTGATCTCATCTTCCGTCAAATCCTGACCCGCCAACAATTTCTGCAAGGCCGGGTTGGTTTTTACCAATTCCATGATAAATTCTTCAACCTTCAGCCGGTATTGATTCGTTGTCAACTGTTCATGCTTGGGTCCGAATTTGATATAGTCTTTCTGGACGAGCAAATCCTGCAGGTCGGTCGGCAGAATTTCTCTCTTCCCTCTTTGCCCTCTAAATTTCATTAAAGGCCCGAGCGATTTAATCATCTCATCCAGATCATCGTCGGTAAAGACCATCCAGAAATTCTCGCTTGTGACTCTTCTGATCAAATCTTCCTGCTCTGAGACAATATTGACCTCTAAAGGCAATTCGGAGACTGTTTCTATCACTCCCTCTTTAAGGTTCTCAAACTTTTCATGATCCTTTAAGATATGAGTAGTGCTCAAATCAACAATATCAAGTTCAAAACGCATGGCTTTAAAATCAGCCTCAGACTTTGCCCTCATGATCGGCGCCACATGGAGCCGTAAATATTTGAATTTATCCTCGTTCATGTGAAGCCAGAAACCGGCTTCAAGGACTTCGTCTAGATATTTCCGTCCATCAATAACAATGACGTTATTAGACGGCAACAAGCGAATATCTTCCATAACGCGCTTTTGCGTCTTCGCAATAAGTACGGTGTCTTTAACACTCAATGCCGCTTCGAGCTTCTTTAATCTCGCATCAAAAAGGCGGACAGGCAGAGGCAAACTTCCTCCGGGCTCTTTCCCCTTTGGCTTCATCTTGAAATATTCAAAGTTCTTCCAACAGTCCATGATCAAGAATTTTTTCTTCTCGGGACACCACGGCTTAATGGCATCCGGGTCCAGAACTCTTGTCCCACGCCCGATCATCTGCCAAAACTTTGTGTAAGATAACACTGGCTTTGCAAAAACGAGGTTCACAACCTCCCGGACATCGATACCTGTATCGAGCATATCCACGCTGATAGCAACCCGAGGCATGTCCTGATTCTTAAAGCGGTCAAGAATCCCGCCTTTACCATGAACACCCTTCACGTCTGAAATGATAACTTCAGCCAATTGCCCTTTATACTCAGGGTAAAGCGCATTAAAAACTTCACACAACCTGAAGGCATGTTTCTTTGATATAGCAAAAAATATCGACTTGCCCGGCAGAACACCATTCGGGTCTTTGATGCACTCCTCCATAAATTCCCGGACAATGACAGCATTCGTTCCCTTATTGCTGACTTTTTTCTCTAGCTCCGTCCCCTCAAAATTAATCTCTTCGGGGTCTTGTCCATCTGCTAACAATCGTTTTTTATCAGCCTCAGCTATCGTTGAACTATTGATCCCTTCCTTCTGGAATTTAGTTTGAATACCAAACACTTCAAAATCACTTAAATAGGGCGGGACATTATTAACTGCTTCTTCATAAGTGTACGCATACGTCGGCAGTCCTTCATCACATTCGAAAAGTCCGAAGGTGTTATGATCAATATGATCTTTGGGTGTTGCCGTCAATCCAAGTTGAGAAGCGTCAAAATAATCCAGAATATTTTTGTAGACGTTGTAGATCGACCGGTGGCTTTCATCGGCAATCAAAAGGTCAAAAAAGTGCGGTGTAAAAGGACAATTCTCCTGCTGAATCAAATTCAACATTGTCGGGTAAGTCATCACATAAACACGCCTGTCCAAAACAAACTCACGTTCACCTTCTTTCGGCCAGATCGGAGCATTCGGTAAATGTTCCTTGAAAGCGTCCAGGGCCTGTTCCTGCAGGGCAATCCTGTCGACTAGAAATAGAACCCGCTGAGCATGATTCGTTCTGGTTAGAACATCAACCAAGCCCATACATGTCCGCGTCTTGCCTGTCCCTGTAGCCATTACCATCAGAAACTTGCGACGCTTCCGTTCAATATCCTCAAGAACAGCACGGATAGCTTCAATTTGATACGGACGTCCGGCGATCTTAAGGTCAACTAACTGACTTGAGAGCGGTTTATTGTTATCACGCAAAAATTGCATGCGCTCAAGATCCGATCTGGAAGGAAAACCTAAAACTTTTCGTGGCGGATAACATTGTGTATCCCAAAAATGAATGTCATAACCATTGGTGTAAAAGACAAACGGAATCACAACGCCGGTTGTGCGCTGAATCTTTTCGGCGTAATTCCGTGCCTGCTCCTTGCCGATTTCGGCATCAACAGAAGTTTTTTTCGCTTCAACAACAGCCAGCGGTTTTCCGTCTTTGCCAAGCAAGACGTAATCCGCAAACAAGTGTCCCTGATATAGCGTCTGCGGTTCCGCGACTCCAGACGGCAATCCAATCCAAATGTCTAACTCCTCGGTAACGTGTGCCGGGTTCTTAACTTCCCATCCGGACAACTTAAGCCGCTGGTCTATAATTTTTTGTCTTGTTTGGGCTTCGTTCTTAGTCATGTCAGCACCATCAATCCTTCATCAGCAAAACTAAAATGTTTGTCGCCAGCGATAATGATGTGATCCAACATCTTTATTTCCATCAAACGTGCGGCATCGCAAAGTTCTTTGGTAAATTTCTTGTCCTGCAGGCTGGGCGCAGTTTCAGTGCTTGGATGGTTATGAACACAAACAATTGACTTTGCGAATTTCTGTAAAGCGGTGTGGATTATTTCGCGGACAATAGGAACGGCATAATCGACTGTTCCTATAGCGGCATCTGAAATATCGATGATTCTATTATTGTTATCGAGGTACACGACCTTAAAGACCTCAGTCTTAAGGTCGCGCATGTGGGGCATGACAATGTCAACGACATCTTTAGCGGAAGCGATTTTCTGCTTGCCCGGAGACACAACTTCCTGTTGATAGCGCCGCCCGATTTCAAGCGCGGCCTGAATGTGGGCGAGCTTAGCGCCACCTAAACCCTTAAACTCCTTCCAGTCGCGCGCATCGGTATGCGCCATGTTCCGAAACGTGCCGAACTTCTTCAAAACATTTCGGGCAAGATCAATGGCGCTGGTGCCATGGGTGCCAGTACGCAAAAGAATCGCCAGAAGCTCGGAATTACTCAACGCCCCCGCGCCCTTCTTGAGTAATTTCTCCCGTGGCCTATCATCCTCCGGCCAGCTTTTGATACCTGTTGATTTCTTCTTTTCTATCATCACTTTTTCTTTACCCCGTTAGAGATAGGAAGCGTTTTAGCCGATTCTTTAAATAACGTTTCCCCATTCCCGATTTTAAATATTTCTCCCTATCAAAAGCATCTTCACTGCTTAATGATGCTTCATAATATATCAATTCAAAAGAGCCTCGTCCTTTTGTAGAGCTCACTTTACCGTCATTATGTTCACGAAAACGCTTTTGCAAATCGTTCGTGCAACCTGTATACTATTTACCGTCTTTAGTACTTTTTAAAACATACACATATTGCATATTGTTATCTCTAACGGGGTAAACTTCTTCATGGGACTTAGTCCCAACTGGGTCGCTGACTGGGTCGGCGACTGGGTCGGTCCTAATCAATGCTTACGCCAAATGGAACCAGTACTGAACTATTACTGGACTCTGGCTGCCACACTCTGGCCGTGACTCTGGCTGCAATTCTGAATACGCCATTTTATGCGCCATTACCTTTATTAATGCGCCAAAAAATATGCGCCATTTTACGCGCCAAAATTCAGCCTTATGCGCCATTTCTTAGACACTATACTTGGTTCCCTTCCCAACACCCTCTACTTTGACTTGTCCAGATTCAACTAGCCCCTGTAAATCACGCAATGCGGTTCTCCGAGATACTTTATTTAGATCCTGATAAATATCATTGGTGATAACTTTCTTTTCATTCACCATCAACCGCAATGCCTCGATCTGCCGCTCGTTCAAATCCAATTTTTTAAGATCGGTCTAATTTCCGGGGATACGTACCTAATTCTAAATTCGGTACGTGTCCCCGGAACCTGATGCCTGATGTTTTATTTTCTTTTTCCATTATACGATTCTGTTTCTTAACAATATTGTAGTAAACCCCGTTAGAGAACTTTGTTCTCTAACGATTTGCGCCGACGGTGGCTTTAAACCACCGTCGGCTTTAAGCGGAGATGACCGCCGATTAAAATCG
>Ga0209515_10001007_pt1 | contig 48698 bp, 57 predicted proteins | sample Subgroupgradi54m_FD_187454 | JGI IMG/M metagenome (GOLD analysis project Ga0209515, IMG submission 187454) | Subsurface groundwater microbial communities from S. Glens Falls, New York, USA - GMW60B uncontaminated upgradient, 5.4 m (SPAdes)... ... | reverse complement strand
GGTCTTATGTGCAGCGGCAGCGATTGGGGATTGGTTGGTCCGAAAACCCGCATTGTATTAAATGCACACGTTGATGCTCAATCATCTATTGCAGTAGTTTCAAAGCCAACCACCCCAATTATTGCCCCTAACACTTCTCTTTCTTTGGAGATGTTGGCTCTAGGTTCTCGAAGCGAAAATGTTCGCATTCTTCAGCGATTTTTGAACGGCGCGGGCTTTACTGTTGCGGTCAGTGGCCCAGGTTCGCGAGGACAGGAAAGCACCTATTTCGGTCCGGCTACCGAAAAAGCAGTTAAAGCATTTCAGCTTGCTCGCGGTATAGCCTCTTCAGGTAATGCAGGATTTGGAATCGTTGGTGCGAAGACCCGTTTGGCCATAGCCGCTTCTTCCGGGAAAAGCGTGGCAGAAATTCCGGCTGTAAAAAATAATTCGGGCAGCAATTCCAATATCAACCAGCAAGCGAATGTTTTGTCGGCATTGCAAAATAAAGGAAATACTGCCAACACCTCGACAGCTCAAACGACATTAGTTTTGCCAATCATTACTAAACCAATGGATCCCGGGTTTAAACATCCGGAAGTGCTCGCCCTCCAGAAGTTTTTGATCGCTGAAGGATACTTGTCTCCCTCCGAACTTTCAGGCGTCTATGGCGAAACAACCATCAAAGCTATGCAGGCTTTCCAGTCGAAATACGCTCTCGTGCCCACCGGAGAACCTCTCGTGACTGGCTACGGTTTAACCGGACCAAAGACCCGAGCCGCAGTCAATGCAATTATCAAGCAGAAATATTCGTCTGCGAGTTAAAATAAAGAAACACTCCGATGGTCGTCGGAGTGTTTTGTGTATGGAATTTTTTGCTTCGTTTTCTGTTATACTGGATACAATGAAGTCTCTCGTGCACAACATTCTTGCCTGCTTTACCGGCCGCGCTTGGTTCGTTCATATCTCTGCCATTGTCATCACGTATGTCTCGGTGATGAGTGGTTTTGATTGGTTTTATTTTCAGGCGACGCAAGGAACCCTGCTTCAGTCTTTTTTATTTCCCGCAATAGTTATTGGCGGACTGCTTCCTCTGTGTTTGCCACTCATAGTCTTGGCTGTCGGGGCATTGTGGAAGAGGCTGGGTGTTATTCGTCTAGGATGGGTATTGGCCCAAGCAGCTTTTATCGGTTGGTTCATTTCTTCTCTCTACAAAGCTTTTACCGGCAGAGTTCAGCCTGAATTATTCAATCACGCAGGTCCGGATATTTCTCACAATTTTAATTTCGGTTTTTTTGAGCATGGCATATTTTGGGGCTGGCCATCTTCCCATACGACAGTGGCATTTGCTATGGCGGCAGCACTCGTTACTTTTTATCCAAAGAACCGGCTAGTCTGGGTTTTGGCTCTGGTTTATGCATTCTACGTCGGTATTGGTGTCTCTGTAAGCATTCACTGGTTCTCCGATTTTATTGCTGGCGCACTTATCGGTTCTCTTGTCGGAGTTGTTGTCGGCAGGAGTTTTTTGGACAAAAAAGATCAAAAACTAAAAGAGACACGAGATGAATATATTTTGAATCAAGAACGATAAGCGATTCTTTATGAATCATATTCACTAAAGATCAATAAAATTGTCCGTTTGATATAATGTGAAGATGAAAAAAAGTATAAGTATTCTCGTTGTGGGAATTGTGGCTCTAGGTATGGGTTTTATGGTAGCATCGGGTCGTTTTTCGAAACCTGACGAGAAGCTCCTTGTAAAGGTTAACGTGTATCAGAATGAACAATTTGGTTTATCATTTTCTTATCCCGATCGGTATGTAGTGACCGAAAAAGAGGTTGGTGATGCTCATCGTCGGCACTATTCTATCGTGCTCATTGAGAAAGTAAATATAAAAGTGTCAAAAAATGGCGAAGGGCCGACTGCTATAACAGTAGATATGTACCAGAATAATCTTGATAAACAATCAATTGTCTCTTGGCTTAAGAATAGTAACGAATCAAATTTCAAATTGTCGGATGGAAAGTACGCTTCAACAACGGTTGATGGCGGGGAGGCAATTCACTACAAACGGAGCGGGCTCTATGAAGGGGAAACAGTTGCCCTTGACTATGAAGATTCCATTCTGGCTTTTTCGGTTACGTACCTCACTCTTGAAGATCGGATCAGAAAAGATTTTGAGGAGGTTTTAAAGAGTGTGAAATTCGAGCCGCGGCAATTTAGCGAAGAACAGGTGTTGGAATATTTGAAAACTCATATTTCTGAATTGTCTCCACAGAAAGAAGTGCTTGGTGGAAAATTTTATATCACCGCTTTTGAATTTACCGGACGTTCGACTGGTCTTGTCTCGTATGAAGATGGCCATAATGCCTTTAATGCGGAAATAGAAATTGCTCGGGATAATTCCGGAAATATTGCGGTTCAATCATTTACCCTTAAATAGAAGTTGGTATGAAAAAACAGCAGGTGATTCTGATTCACGGGGGAGACACTTTTGATTCTCGCGAAGAATACCTCAAATTCTTAAAAGAATTTGATATGGATTTCGCTTATCTAGAAAGAAAAGGTTGGAAAGACAATTTTGAAGAAAAACTTGGAAAAAGTTTCGAAGTGATTGCACCGAAAATGCCGAATAAGTGGAATGCCAAGTACGAAGAATGGAAAATCTGGTTTGAAAAACTTATACCGTTTTTTGAGGAAACGTTGGTTTTTGTTGGGCATTCGCTCGGTGGGATTTTCTTGGTGAAATATTTTTCGGAAAACAAAATCACCAAAAAAATCGCCGCGATTTTTTTGGTGGCCGCGCCGTATGAGGGCCGTGATTCAGAGTATTCGCTTGCTGATTTTGTTTTGCCAAATGATTTCGGGTTGTTGGTGGAACAAGTTGACGAGATTTTCATTTACCACAGCAAAGACGACCCGGTTGTACCATTCGCTGATTTTGAGAAATACAAAAAGGCTTTGCCTGGCGCTCACGCCTTTGTTTTTGAAAACCGCGGCCACTTCAACCAAGAAACATTTCCTGAATTAATTAAGGCAATACAGAAACTATAGAAATAGCTTCTATGCTTTAAATCCCGCCAAGGTTTTCTATCTGGCTTGTGTAGGTATTCAAAAAAGAGGGAATAGCAAAGAAGAGTCCGATAAGGGGCAATACAAAAAGAGCGATGGTGATAATCATCGTCCATAGGAAATATTTTCTCGTTTTTTCAACGGAAATATAAATCTGATCTATTTTTGCTTGTTGCTCGTCAATTTTTTTAATGAGATCTTGTTCCATGCTCTATAGTATAATCTAGAAATGGTTATTCATAAAGATGTTCATATCGGGCATGTACACTTAACAGTTTCTAATCTGGATCGCGCACTCAAGTTTTACCACGATATTTTAGGATTTGAAGTTGTAGATCGTTTTGGCGATTCAGCGGTTTTTCTTTCGGCTGGAGGTTACCATCATCACATTGGCCTTAATACGTGGGCCGGCGCGGGTGCGGCACCCGCGCCGGTGGGCCATACCGGTCTTTATCACTTTGCTATTCTCTATCCCGATCGAAAAGAACTCGCTCGCGCTTTAAAAAGTTTGGTTGATGCAAAATATCCAATTGATGGAAGCGCTGACCATGGCGTTTCGGAAGCCATTTATCTTCGAGATCCAGACAATAATGGCATTGAACTCTATGTTGATCGTCCTCGTGAAAAATGGCCACGCGACAAAGATGGAAAACTTAAAATGGTTTCCGAACCGTTAGATCTCAAAAAATTGCTAGCGGAGTTGGTATAAGTTTTTCCTATCTATTTTGGCAAAAATACGCTAATCTATACCCTCAACATTTTTTAATGTCAAACGATCAGGTTATATTGCGGTTTGATAAAGTGTCTTTTGAACATGGACCAAATAAGCCTCTTCTTGAAGAGGCGTCTTTCACGTTGCGCCAAGGTTCAAAAGTCACGCTCATGGGGCAAAACGGCGCTGGAAAAAGCACCCTTTTTCAGTTGATTACTGGTGGCAAAGTGCCCGACTCCGGTTCTATTCATATCCAAAAAAATCTTTCCATTGCCACGGCAAAGCAAGTTATTCCGCGCGAGTACATGAATCTCACGGTACGCGAATTTTTTGAAAAATGTTTTGCAAAAAAAGTCTACGATATAGATCCGCGCATCGATGAGATTCTCGAAGTGGTGCATCTTAAGGCGCCTCACGACCGAATTGTAAAATCTTTTTCCGGCGGCCAGCAGGCGCGGCTCCTTTTGGCTTCGGCCCTGATTCAAAATCCGGATTTACTGCTTCTTGATGAGCCGACAAATAATCTAGATAAGGCCGGCATTGCCCATCTTACTGATTTTCTCAAAGCCTATAAAAAATCGTGCATTGTCATTTCCCACGATGCTGAATTTCTCAATGCCTTTACCCAAGGAGTGCTCTATCTTGATGTCTTCAATAAAAAAATTGAACAATATGTTGGTAATTATTCCGATCTTGTTCAAGAAATAGCGGCGCGATTGGAAAAGGAAAACAGAAAAAATGCTTTGCTCGCCAAAGAAATTCAGGAGAAAAAAGATCAGGCTAATGTTTTCGCCAATAAAGGCGGCGGAATGCGACTGGTGGCCAAGCGAATGCGCGAAAAAGCAGAAGCTTTGGAAGAAGAAAAAGTGGAAATTCGGCGCGAAGACAAAACTATTCGTCTCTTCGTCATTCCATCGCAGTTTGAACTTAGTGGCGACATCGTTCATATTTCTTCATTTACGACTGTGAAGAATCATAAGCCGGTTTCGCGAAAAGCTAATGTTTCAATTCGAAAAAATCAGCATTTGCTTTTAAGCGGACCAAACGGCATTGGCAAATCAACCTTGCTTCAATCGATTGCAGACGGCAGTGCTAAAGGCATCAAAGTGGCAGAAGGAGTGCGTATTGGCTATTACCGCCAAGATTTTTCCACATTGAATTTTGAAGACACGGTGCATGATTCGCTCATGGCGGTAATGGAGAAGCAAATTGAAGAAAATTTACGCACCGTTGCCGCTGGTTTTCTTATTGCCGGCGAGCTCATTCACACTAAAATCGGCCATCTTTCTGAAGGCCAGAAGGGTTTGGTGGCTTTTGCCCGATTGGTCCTCGAGCGGCCAGGACTCTTGATTCTTGATGAGCCCACAAACCATATTAATTTCCGCCACATTCCTGTCATTGCAGAAGCATTGAATAAATACGACGGTGCCATGATTTTAGTTTCGCATGTGCCGGAATTTGTGGCTTCCATTCGCATCGACGAAACGCTCGATTTGGAGAAATAACACCGTAGAGGCTACATTTCTACAGAAACTTTAATCTTTCAACTTTTTACCCTATACTGTTCTCATGACCCAATCGAAAGCTCTCGATGTTTTGAAACTTGGACACAATATTTTTCTGACAGGCTCTGCGGGGAGCGGTAAGACATTTGTGCTGAACCAATATATTGATTATCTCCGTTCGCATGAGGTTGATGTGGGTGTTACCGCTTCGACGGGAATTGCCGCTACCCACATGAATGGCGTCACTATCCATTCATGGTCAGGCCTCGGTATTCGCGATTCACTTTCCGACGTTGACATCGATAGCCTCGAGGAAAAACAATATCTCTGGAAGCGATTTAATAATGCCAAAGTGCTCATCATTGATGAAGTCTCTATGCTTCATCATTTTCGACTTGATCTTGTTGAGCGAGTCTGCCGCGCTTTTAAGAGAAACAATTTGCCGTTTGGCGGTTTGCAAGTCATTCTCTGCGGCGATTTCTTTCAATTGCCGCCGGTACAGCGGCGCGGAGAAGAGCCAGCGCATTTCGTCTATCGTTCGGAAGCGTGGAAGAATATGAATCTAAAAATTTGCTATCTGCACGAACAGTTCCGACAAAAGGACAATGCTTTTCTTAGTGTTTTAAATTCTATTCGCGAAAATCGGGTGACGGGCGAGACCCTTGATCATCTGTCGTCTCGGCATAATAAGGAAATAAAAAAGGTTGCCCGACCGACCAAACTCTATACTCATAATATTGACGTTGATAGTGTCAATCAGAAAGAACTGGAGAAACTGCCCGGTGAAATTCGCTCATTTGCCATGGCGAAGAAGGGAAATCCTCGGATTGTTGAAATTTTACAGAAGAGTTGTTTGGCACCCCAGGACTTGCAACTCAAAAAAGGAGCCCAAGTGATGTTTGTGAAAAATAATTATGAGATGGGGTATGTCAACGGCACGCTTGGCACAGTCATTGCTTTTGAAGAGGGAATGCCTCTTGTTGAAACATTGAACGGCAAACAAATTATGGCAAATCCCATTGAATGGGATATTGAGGAAGAGGGAAGGACGCTCGCCGAAATTAAACAAGTGCCTCTGCGGCTTGCATGGGCTATCACGGTTCACAAAAGCCAGGGCATGAGTTTGGATGCGGTTGAAATTGATTTATCAAAATCGTTTGAACGAGGCATGGGATACGTAGCGCTCTCAAGAGTTCGTTCGCTTGAAGGCTTGAAGCTTTTAGGCTGGAACGACATGGCACTTGAAATAAATCCGGAGGTCTTGGAATTTGACGGGCTTTTGCAGGATGAATCGGAGAAGGCACAGCGGGAGCTTGAACTTCTGGGGTCTTCTGAAAAAATAAACTTGCAGAAGCACTTTATAGACCGCATTGCTCCAAAGGGCAAAGCTAAAAAAGAAGAGAAAGTGCCGACACATTATGTTACCAAGCGTTTTATCGAAGAGCGGAAATCTCTTAAGACAATCAGCAAAGAGCGTGAACTGAAGTCCGAAACTATTATTGATCATATCGAGAAATTAAAAAAAGAAGGCGAAGATTTAGATATCGAATACTTACGCGAAAGCGCCTTTACTTCTTCGCGATTCCAAAAAATTGCCGATGCTTTTTCGCTTTCATTCGAACAAGTTGGAGATTATCGGCTGGCGCCGGTCAAAAATTCCCTTGGTTCAGGGTTTACCTACGAAGAAATTCGCTTAGCTCGGCTTTTCATCGAGCCTTCAAAATAGTACTATGTTTATATGGAAGACAAAGAAACAATAGAAAGTCAAAAAATAGAAGAAAAAGAGGAGGAAAAAACTGTTGAGAAAGTCACTCGAAAAAGCTTGAAGAAAAGCCTCAGTGTTCTTTTGGCATATCTTAAAAAATACCGGAAAGAGACAACCGCCCTCTCGATTTTGGGTATTGTCTCTGCAATAGGGAACGGTGCCATCCCATATATTACCGGTAAATTTTTCGATGCCATCATTTCACCGGCAACCACCTCGCTTCTCGGCTACATACTGCCTCTCTATGCCGCTTTGCTTATCGTCTGGTCTGTCATTCAAGTCATTACTTATCTTGTCGACTGGCAGATAAATATAAAAAGCGAAAATTTTTCAAACTCGGTGTGGGTTGATTATTGGTCACGCGGCATCAGCCATCTCCTGATGCTTCCCATGTCTTTTCATAAATCAAAAAAGATCGGTGAAGTCGGCGAGAAAATAAATCGCGCCGCTTTTTCTCTCGAAACTATCATCGGCCGCATTGTCATTGATCTTGCGCCCCAATTTCTTTCTATCGCCATTGCTTTGGTTGTCGGTTTTTATATCAAACCGCTTCTTGCCCTTGTTCTTGTTATTGGCATTGTTCTCTACACCATTGTGCTTGTCCGGTCTGTTCAGCCCATTGCTGAAATTCAGCGCGAATATCACACCCATCTTTTTCGGGCATTTGGCGACAGTTACGACTTAGTGGGAAATGCCCAGACCGTAAAACAAGCGGTGACCGAGGAATTTGAAAGTAATCGCATGACCAATCTCTTACGAGGTCCGGTTCTTTCGTTGTGGGCGAAGATGAACAAAATTTGGAGCAATTTAACGCTCTATCAGCGCATTATTATTCTCGCTGTTCAGCTTATTATTTTTATTCTCTCGGTTATTTTCATCACCCGCGGCGAAATGTCGATTGGTGAACTTTTGGCTTTTAATGCTTATGCCACCATGGTGTTCGGGCCGTTTATCGTCGTTGGCCGCAATTGGCAGACTATTCAAAATGGTGTTATCCAGCTTGAAGAGGCCGAAACGGTTCTGTGGGAGCCAGCCGAAAAATATTATCCTTCAGGCTCTCCCGCTCCTCGGCCGCTCAAAGGGGCAGTTCACTTTGATCATGTTTTTTTCTATTACGATGAGAAGTTGCCGGTACTGCAGGACATTTCATTTCAAGTGCATCCTGGTGAAATTGTGGCGCTTGTCGGCGAGTCGGGAGTGGGCAAGTCTACGCTTATAGATCTCATTACCGGTTTTCATTTTGCCAAAAACGGCAAGGTGCTCGTTGACGGCGAATCAATTGATACTCTTGATCTCATCTCTTTGCGCTCGCAAATCGGTATCGTGCCGCAGGAAGTGGTGCTCTTTAATGACACTATTATGCACAATATTCGCTATGGTTCATTTGATAAATCAGAAGACGAAGCGAAAGAGGCGGCACGCAAAGCTCACGCATATGAATTTATTGAAAAGTTTCCAAACAAGTGGCAGCAGCTTGTCGGCGAGCGGGGAGTCAAGCTTTCTGTTGGCCAAAAACAGCGTGTGGCTATTGCCCGGGCAATTTTGCGCAATCCAAAAATTTTAATTCTTGATGAGCCGACATCAGCATTGGACGCTGGCTCGGAGAGAGCTATTACGGAATCGCTTGAAACGTTGATGAAAGGCAAGACGACATTTATCATTGCCCACCGCTTGAGCACTGTAAGAAAGGCCAATAAAATTTTAGTTTTTAAGGAGGGGAAAATAATTGAAACGGGTACGCATGACTCTTTGGTTCAAATTCCGAATGGAGAGTATCGCCGGCTCTATGAATTGCAAATCGGATTACACAGCTAGAACAATGCCTCTTCGTTATTTTGTCTATATCGTGGAATGTGCCGACCAAACGCTTTATATTGGCTCAACGAATAATATAGAGAAGCGTCTCCACGCTCACAATCATTTAAAGAGTGGCGCACACTACACAAAAATACGAAGGCCGGTGAAATTAGTCTATTTTGAGAAATGCAAAAGTGTCGGTGAGGCCAGAAGTCGCGAATATATGATCAAGCAATCAACGCGGGATGAGAAACTCAAATTAATCCATGGGAAATAAATTTGAAATTCTAGCACGAGCGCTTATCATAGAGGATGGATCTCTTTTGGTTTGCAAAAATAAAACAGAAGGCCATTCTTTTTTGCCCGGCGGTCATGTGGAGTTTGGTGAAAAAGCCGAACAGGCTCTCAAGAGGGAATTGAAAGAGGAAATGGGACTGGAAACAGAAATTCGCCAGTTTGCTGGCATCGTAGAGAATATGTTTACCCAAGACGGCATTACGCATCATGAAGTTAAATTGATTTACGAAGTTTCTTTGCCTACAAAAGACATTGTGTCAAAAGAAAGTTGGATTGAATTTGAGTGGGTTACACTAAATGATTTGGTACGGGTTAATTTTCTTCCTGCGGGTTTGAGGGAGGTAGTTGTCCAATGGTCAAAAGACCGCAAAATTTTTTCAGCTAGTTTTACTTAAAAAAAGTTTCAAAAATAATGCGGGAAACCGTGTCGTTCTCCGGGCCATAGGCAATGAGGCCACCAAGGGCTCCGGTTATAGAAATTAAAGTGCCGCCAATAAGAGCCACGATGATGCCGAAGTTTGATTCCGTGAGGAGTTTTTCAAAGGGCACCAAAGCCTCCCAGATTTTTTGGCCGAACTGCCATCTTTGAAATGGAGTGTAATTTTTACGTCTAAGCCAGCCAACAAGATACAAAACAGCCATAATGCAAAAAAATATAACTGTGGCGAGGCCGAAATTTGAATGGCTCTCTATTGCTTGTGGCACTGGTCCATCATAGAGTCCTGCGGCTGTTTCGCCTGTAAGATACGTTGCAATTGATCCAAGCGCGCCAGCAAAGAGCACTACTGCTTTGACATAAAACCAGTAAGGCTCTCCGTGGATTTTTTTAAATCGTATAATTTCGAGCAGGGAATAAAGCAAAAGGAGTGACACGGGGAAATGCACAAACATTGGGTGGATATTTTCCATCTTTTTATTTTATCACTTCTTTAATGATGCTGCATGGGTTCCGGCAACAAAACCGGTTGTCCAGCAGAGTTGCAAACTGTAGCCGCCGGAAGGACGGTCAATGTTTAAAATATCGCCGATAAGATAGAGGTTCTGAAAGAGGCGAGACTGCATCGTTTTGAAATCGACTTCGTGTAAGAGGACGCCGCCTGATGTAACAATGGCTTTGTCAGTGCCAAGAAGATTTTTCACTTCAAGCGGCAGGTTTTTCAAAAGTTTCAAAAGGTGCAGACGTTTTTCGCGGGAAACTTTATTGCAAAAAAGATCGGGATCAATCCCCGAAAGCTCGACAATGACCGAAGCGAGCGAACTTGGCACGAGCTCGCCTAGACTATTTTTGAATTTTTTATTGGCATGCACTGTAAAGAGCTCCTGCAGTTTGGCATTAAGTTCACCGTGGTCGAGTTTTGGCATAAGGTCAAGCATAATGGTGACGTCGCCATACTGTAAAAGCTCTCCGACATCACGGCTCATATTTAAAATAGTTGGGCCGCTCACTCCAAAATGAGTAAAAAGAATTTTGCCGATTCGTTCGCCTTGTTTTACATTATTTTGAAACAAAGAAATTTTTACGTTTGGCAAACTGACTCCAGCAATACGTTTTACCCATGAGTTTTTTGTTGCAATTGGCACCAAACTTGCTTTTGGCTCCGCTATCGCATGGCCAATTTCTTTGAGCCACCGAAAACCGTCGCCCGTCGAGCCTGTTTCCGGCCGCGAGGTACCGCCAGTTGCCAGAATAAAAGTGAGGGCTCGGATTTCTTTGCCGTTTCGAAGACGCACCGCTTGAATATTTTTTTCTTTTTTTATAAATCCGGAAACCGGCGATTTTGAAAGGACAGTTACTTTGCCTTGCTTCAAATATTCCACAAGGGTGTCCCATACCGATTGAGCGCTGTTTGAAAGCGGGAACACTCGTTTTTCTGCTTCGATTTTTGTAGGCATGTGCCGGCTATGAAAAAAATCGAGCGTTTCTTTTACCGAGAATTCGCTAAATGTCGAAAAGAGGAATTTGCCGTTTCCCTTGAATTTGGAAAGCAGAGTGCGAGTGTCGAATTCGGCATTGGTAACGTTCGAGCGGCCGCCGCCCGTGATGAGCAATTTCTGGCCGAGCATTTCATTTTTCTCAATAAGCACTACTTTAGCGCCAAGCTCGGCCGCGCGGCCAGCCGCCATCATGCCGGCAGGGCCGCCACCAATTACCGCTACATCCCAAAGAGTTCCATCGTTTTTAGCCATGTATAAGGCCATGATAGCCTAATCTTGACAGATTTACAACAATAGTATACTATAGTCATGTAAGTTTTCTCCTTGGAAACGAATAAGGCACAGGTCTTAATAAGTTCTAAGAGATTTAGTCGCCTTACGTTTTATACTAAAGACTATAAGAATTGTCCAGGGAAGTAACATTCTCGGGATAGATTCTAGTAAAGAATATGGCAAAAAAGCTATATGTCGGTGGACTCTCATACAGTACCACTGAAGACGCATTATCAAGCGAATTTTCTAAGGCTGGCGCAGTTGCTTCAGTCAAAGTCATTATCGATCGAATGACCGGCAAGTCGAAAGGCTTCGGTTTCGTCGAGATGGGCTCTGACGAAGATGCTACGAAAGCTGTTGAGATGTTCAATGGCAAGGAGTTCGATGGACGAACACTTACAGTGAATGAAGCTCGACCTGAAGAGAAGCGCGAGGGTGGTGGTGGCGGGGGATCTTGGAGATAAGGGATAAAAGGCCAGATTGGCGAATTTTTATTAGTCTAAGGTCCATAAGGTCTAATAGTCCGTAAGGTCAGAGAATTTTCTCTACTTTAAGGACTTTATAGACTTTCGACTTTCGACTAATTCCATCCAGTCTAGACTTCTCTCGCAATCCGTTTTTCTAGCCACGGGGAGAGCATCATACGTTATCATTAATTTATGATGCAATCCCATTAGAGGTTGAACATGTTGTTCTACCCGACTCCTGGTCGGGACTTCTAATGGGATTAAATCAGATGTTTAAAAGAAATTTCAATTCACAGTCATATAGAGGAAGACCAAATCGAAGTGGTGGACGAGGTGGTTTTCGAGGTAGCCGAGGAGGTGGACGCGATCAGAAAATTGATATTTCACGATTTGTAAAGAAAGCCGTCATCACCGAGCAGGTTGAACACTTTGTGCCAGAGCACCAGTTTACCGATTTTGCTTTGGATGAGCGATTGAAGAAAAATATTCTTGACCGAGGCTATACCTTACCAACACCAATTCAGGATCGAACCATTTCTCATATTTTGCGTGGCGCTGACCTTGTGGGTGTTGCAAACACTGGCACCGGAAAAACCGGAGCCTTTCTTATTCCGCTTATCAACAAAGTGCTTTTGAATCGCAGAGAGGAAGTACTTATTGTGGTGCCGACGAGGGAATTGGCTATTCAAATTGATTCGGAGCTCAAAGCATTTACGCATCAGCTGAAAATTTTTTCAGTATGCTGTGTCGGCGGGGCTCCTATTGGTAAGCAGATTCGCGAATTGCGTTATCAATCAAATTTTATCATCGGCACGCCAGGCAGAATCAAAGATTTGATCGAGCGACGCATGATTAATCTTTCTCTCTTTAATACTATTGTGCTTGATGAAGCGGATCGGATGCTTGATATGGGATTCATCAACGATATGCGGTTTATGATGTCGAAAATGCCGGCGAAACGTCATACTCTTTTCTTTTCAGCCACCGTGTCATTGGATATTGAAAAATTGATCAAAGATTTTTTGAAGGAACCCGTTCGTATTTCGGTCAAAACCCAAGATACGTCGAAGAACGTTGACCAGGATATTGTGAAGATTCAGCGCGGCAGTCTTAAAATTGATGTGTTGCAGAACTTGCTCCACTTGCCTGAATTCAAGAAAGTGCTCATTTTCGGGCGCACCAAACACGGCGTAGAAAAATTGTCAGCCATGCTTATTGAGCGCGGCATTAAAGCAGAATCAATTCATGGCGACAAAAGACATGCAAAGCGTCAGAGCGCACTCCAGCTTTTCAAGAAAGATCATGTTCAAGTGCTTGTGGCGACAGATGTAGCGGCGCGCGGTCTTGATATTGACGGTATTAGTCATGTTATCAACTATGATATTCCAGCAACCTATGACGATTATGTCCACCGCATTGGCAGAACTGGAAGGGGTGATAAGAAGGGGAAAGCTTTAACCTTCGTGGAATAAATTCTATGCCTGCACAAAAAAGAAGTATGAATAAACCAAGTACCAAAACATTTCAAATTGCTGGCCGTTGGGTTAGAAAGCCTTATAAAACGGTGATTTTGGTTTGCCTCTGCGGTAATAAATATATCAAGACGAGGGAAAATCAGACGACCTGCGTTCGGTGTGCTAAAGATAGCAACCCTTAGAGCCTGTCCAAGATCTAACCGCAAGATATGTTGCAAAATATAGCTTGCCTGCTCACACATTCAAATTCCGGCTGCAAATCACCCACTTCTCGTCAACATATCTCGATATGCTTCCTCGAATTGTGCGATTTTCGCTCGGAATTTGAATGTGTGAACTAGGCATTAGATCTTGAACAGGCTCTTAAAAAAATTTTAACGCCGAGAAAGTTTTGATATACTCTAGCAATGAAAGTTGGTCTGGATTATGTGGGTATTACGACACCTTTTTATTGCCATGATGGGAAAGGCAATTTGCTTTTGCATAAACGCAGTAAAAATTGTAGAGACGAGCAGAGCATGTGGGATCCAGGATCAGGCAAACTTGAGCACGGAGTTTCTCTTGAAGAAAATGTAAAAAGGGAAGTGGCTGAAGAATATGGCTGTGTTTGTGTTATTGAAGAGCAGTTGCCGGCCCATGACATATTTAGAATCCAGAGTGGTGAAAAAACCCACTGGGTCGCTGTCCCATTTTTTGTGAAAGTTGATCCGAAAGAAGTTCGAATCAACGAACCTCACAAAATGGATGAAATCGGTTGGTTCACTCTGAATAACTTACCAGAACCGATTCATACCGGTTTTGCCTATACCCTAAAAACGTATCGACCTTATTTTGAAAAATATTTGAGAAAATAATCGTTGCGGATTCTATAGGAAGTTGGAACCGTCCCCGAAAATATTTTGTCGTTCGAATCAGATTTCATACAGTATGATCGATGGCTTTGAGCCGGCGTTATAATGGGCATGCCATCAGAAGAAGAGCGGTCTATTTTGCTATAAGATTTTTTATGGCAGTGCTATCAATACAAGCGCGAGGAGTGCCATACCGAAGTCTTCTATCAATGTAATTTTCGTCAGGGGGATTTTTAGGAAAGTTCCTAAACATGCGCATTGAATTTTTTCACGTTTTGCAAGTTTAAGTGCGACTCCAATACCACTGAATACCATGACAATTACTTCTGCCCATAACAGATTCGCACTTTTAAATCCCGCGAGCATAGCAAGACCAAAGCCAAGTTCAATGAAAGAAAAAACATACCCATAGCCAAACCATTTTTGGGCCAAAAGATCGTATGTTGAATATCCTTCTGCAAATCCTCTTAGATCCATTAATTTAAATCCTGCAAAGACCAAAAAGAATCCAGCCATAAAATATGCAATGGTATTTGTCAGGGAAAATACATTTTGTGCAGAATCTCGCCATGAAAGCACTGCCGTAGCTAAGAAAAGAATAGCGAAGATCGTAATTAAGGCTATATAACTGTGCCAAGTTAGGATGCCAAGTCCCTTATCCTCAGTAGACTGATGTGTAATTTTTGAATCATTTTCTGAAACTAATGCCATACCGCATTTAGGACACTGGCCTGGTGCGTCAGAAACAATTTCTGGATGCATTGGGCAAATATATGTAGTCATTTTTTCTTTTGAGCTAATTTGTAAATCTTTAGTATTTTCTCGATGGCTTTCTTTTCTTTACTCTCTTTTATATGTTCAAGAACATGAGTATGGGATGCTTTTGAGGCATGAGATGTTCAACGCCAAAGAGTGCTTCTTTAATAGCCCTCGATTGGGTAGTGTCGATATTTTAATCCTGTAATTCGTGATAAAATGTCACTATTATTTTTTAACTTACATAACTATGGTGTGTGCAAAATGCGGAGGAGCGACAGAGGGTTATAAATGCGATGTGTGCGGAGAAGAATCCGCGACTCATAAAGAGAATCATCGATGTGGAGGCTCCCACTGTGTGGCGAAGTGTAAAGAGTGCGGGCAAGCCGAGACCAAGTGCGCCTGCGAATAGTTTTTCTGAGGGACAGTATAACACTTGCCGGATGTGACTTGTGAATATGTTTTCGGATTTTTTGTCCCATGGCTTGCTTTCTGCTCATCACGAAAAGAAAATTGCGTTGCCTACTTAACAAATCCGTATTTCTAAAAAATACTATGCTCCGCAAATGTCAGAGGCATCCCAGTACGCCGCAATCTGCTGTGCGCTGAATGTGCCGTCTTTGATCATTTTCTTCGCAATACCCTCGTTCATATAGTAGTGCCAGCACTTGCAGCAACAGGGCTTTTCTTTTGAGATTGCATACGCCTCGTTGAAGATTTTCTGCTCAGCCGGAGCAAGTATTGTCGCCTTATCGTAGTCGATCCACTTTTTCGCAGTTTCTACTGGAGTATGCATGGGATCAAGTACAATGTCTGGCATATTTTTGTATGCCAGCAATTTTTCGAGATTCTCATGATATTCAGTAGTATTTTTCATTGCCGAACAACATTGCCCACCCATGTATTTTCCTTTCACTTTCGATGGATCAATCATACTTGAATCGATGCAACTGCCACTCATGCCAGTACCCGAAGCCATGCCGTCCACATTTGCGTCGCAACTCACGATCTGACTATCGAGATCGACAAGTTCCGGATCCACGGCTATTGAGAGATTGGCGCTCTGTGTCACGAAGTTTTTCCTGCCTGCTTCCGTAGGAATGCTCGCGTAAATCTTTTTGTTTTCTGCGAGCGTAGTCGGCAATGCAGGATGTGGCGTTGCAAGATACAATGTTCCCACTACAAGCGTGAAAACTGCGATAATACTGAGCGATGTAGCAAGATTATTTATTTTCATAGGTGATGACAATTTGATCATGGTCTCGAAGAATAGTGTTTTCGTAGCTGTCTACAGATGCACCGTTTACAGTAACAAGGATTTGGTGCTCTGCGTCTATCTTATAATCCAAGATTTGATCCTTGCTGAAAGGTTGACCCCATACTGCAAAGAAGTCCCCGAGACTAAAATCTCTTTTTTCGGGTGACTCAATATGGAGAATGCCGCTTGCATCATGTGTGTGAAGTGGATTCATACACGTCGCATTGACACCAATGTTTGCCGGTATTTCCTGGACGCTTTCATTTATGACAATTTTAAGATTCGGGTGAATGTGGAATTGTGTCGCCATGTCTGTCGTGCAGATAAGGGCCACTTCTCTATTTGAGAGAGTGCTGTGCGTACTGTGGGAGATAAAGCTCGCTAAACCAAATAGCATTGCCGCGGTGAGAATAATTCCAGCAATCAACCAAAGTGCGCTTTTTGTTTTCATATTATTTAGATGCCAAAGCTGTTTCTATGGCTTGTTTAATAACGCTGTACGGTACTGCCCCTGAAATTAACTGTGTAGCAATTATGAAGCCTGGTGTGCCATTAACCCCAAAAGTACCTCCTTCCGTTTTATCGGCATCCATGGCTTTTTGATATTCTGCTGCTTTGGTTTTTATGCGCTCTTCAATTTTTACAGAATCAATGCCAAGGTTTTTTGTTAAAGCCAGGATGTCTGCTTTGTTTCCCCAACCGGCATTTTCCTTATCTTGCTTATCGTATATTGCTTTATGCCACTCATAGAACTTCTCTGGAGCGATTTCCCAGACCGCTTGTTCTACTAGTCCGGCAGATTGTGAATCAGGTCCAAGAAACTGAAAGTCCTTAAAGACAACTTTGACCTTGCCGGTTTTAACGTAATCGGTGACAACAAGAGGCATTGTTTGCTCTTCAAATTGCTTGCAGAAAGGACATTGATAATCGAACCAATAGGCAATAGTTACAGGAGCGTTCGGATTGCCCACAAATGGTTTACCTTCTGTTTTTACCATGCTGATGTCAATCTTTTGAGGGTTTGTTGTTTGAGGCCGACGATCATTTGCCACAGTGCTTGTGGTATCGGTTTTGCTGCTCTCAAATATGCTTCCTGCCACGATAATACCCGCAAGTACGATTGCAATGGGTATTGCGAAAATGTTTTGTTTTGAATTAGGTTCCATAGATTTAAAGACAATTAGTAAAAAGCCCACATGCGTCTCATGTAAGCAAAACCAATATACCTTAGAAAATCTTAGGATGAAGAATGCCGTTTGAAAAAGCTGCTTGTAGTTTATTTTTAATCGTTGGGAAATTCTCTTTAGGGTGCCTCGGATAGGCTGATGCAAAGATTATTTTTCTACTAACAGGCTGCTTCCAGCCCAAAAGTTCAATTAATAATAAAAGCAGAAGAAGAAAAACAGAAAAATCTTTTTCTAAAGTAGCCATAAACATATTTTGCCAAGCAGCAATATGTTCAAAAAGGGTCATTTGACATAGTGACATCCTTCCTATAAAAGGACAGTCGGACATTTGTCCGTGAGTGTTGGTTGTCATTCCTAGAGTACCCAAGCCAAATAAACTGAGGAGGAGAAAGGCTACCGTCCCAAAAAAGATAAAATATCTTGCTTTTTCTTGCAGCAAAAGAAATTGCATACTGATAGTATGCCAGAATTTTTTGTGGGGTGCTAGTTTACCTCAACCTTATTATGTTTATTTATTAAAATCCTTCAACTATTAGGCCAAATAAATTTTTTTGTCGCGACGTTGAGAGGGTTTGGTTACGGATGTTTTACATGCCTCCCTGGCAAAAAGGCAGAAGAGTATGGAGATTATTTGGCAGAGATTATCTTTTGGTGCGTAGGGGAATAGATACGATAAAGCATGAACCTTTGTGGATTTTGCTTTTGACGGAGATACTGCCTTTAAATTCTTTTTCCACGATTTCCTTTGTGGTGGAGAGGCCCAAGCCCATTCCTTCTTTTTTATCTTTGGTGGTTAAAAATGGATCAAAGATTTTCGGTATACTATTTTGAGGTATGCCGCATCCTTGATCTTGGACAACAATCAGAGCACGGCCGTCTTTCTTTTTAAGTTCAATAATAACGTCTCGTATGCCGCCTTCCATTTCTTTATACGAGTCTATGGCGTTCATAACCAAATTACTCACAATATGATGAAATTGAAGGGGATTGGCAATTTTCAATACTGTTTCTTCGGCTTTAAATATAAGAGTTACATTTTCAGTTCTTGCTTTAAAACAATGTAGTTCAATACTTTCTTCAATTGCCTCATTGAGTGAAAAACACTTTCTCGATTTCTTTGCCAGTAGGTGTTTTTCTACGGTATGGATGAAATGCTCCATCCGACGACTCGCTTCACATGTGTACTCAATATTTTTTGTTAACCCCTCTTGCTTCTCTTTTGCATACGACAGTCTTTCGATAGATAAGGCCAGGGAATTGAAAAGATTAACGAGATCATGAAAAATCCCGATGGACAGTTTCCCGACTGCCGCAAAATGATTCATTTCAGTTAATTTCTTTTTTCTGCCCATATGCAAAAAAACAGACACCCCGTATGCTGTACTCGTTCAGTTCCGAGTTGTTTTCGAGGTGTCCATTTTTTATCGATTGTAACGCATCATCCCTTTGGAACATACGCATTGAGATAAGGGCCGAAAACTCAACATTTCTTTGTTTTTAAAAAGAGTAGCCAATATTTTTTAAGATAGTGAAGTTTGGACGCGACCTTTCTATTAGTATGGTCCGCCGGGATGAAATAAAAATAAAATAAATCTAAAATGCTGTGGATTATCGAAATCTGCCCAATCGGTAGCCGCGGCCTGGCACTGTATGGATAAGCTTAGCTCCTCGTCTATCAATCTTTTTCCGTAAATTCAAGACGTGCGCCTCAATAGTGTTTGAGAAGGGATTGCAATCCACATTCCAGACATGTTCGAGAATTGCTCCTTTAGAAAGAACCTTGCCTTGGTTGCGCATAAAATATGAAAGCAGAGTAAATTCCTTGCGGGTTAAATAAATTATTTTCTTATCTCGCTTTACAGACTGGCGAATTGGATCGAGAGTGAGGTTTTCAAATCGAAGCACTGTTTCTTTGATCTCGGCAGGTCTACGCATCAGAGCGCGCAGGCGGGCAAGAAGTTCGTGAAAGGAATATGGTTTTGCCATATAATCATCGACACCATCATTAAGCAACGTAATTTTTTGAATTGGCTCTGCTTTAACGGAAAGCATGATGATGGGAGTCTTTTTTCCGCTCTTTCGAATTTCCAGGCATACCTGTTTGCCGTCTTTTTTTGGCAGTATGTAGTCAAGAATAATACAGTCATAGTCATTAGTTCGAGCCAGAAATGAACCGTGCTCGCCGCATTCAGTCGAGTCAACAGCAAAACATTCTGTCTCAAGAGCGTTTTTGAGAAAATGACGGGTTTCGATATCGTCCTCTATTACTAGAATCCTCATTGTAAAATACTATTCTAAATAGTATATCACAGACGAGTTCGCTTTATTGCATATCTCTATATGTTGATAAATATCTACCTTGTCTATATGGCGATCAAAGACCTTTATTGGTATACTACTTTTATCTGAAATACATCTTGAATAGGCAGTGCTTTTTTATCAATATAAAAAATAGGAATGAGTAATTTATATAAAAAAGGTAATAGTACGCTTGTCGTCGTGGTTATCGTTCTGATTATCCTTATCGCAGGTCTTATTATTTGGAAGGGGAAATCGGGAGACAACTCTCAAAGTGCGGCGGCTACTGTAAGTAGTGTTGCTACCACTACTCCAAAGAAGGTAGTCCTCGATTCCTCTGACGCATCTATTGAGGCCGATATGGTAAATATCGATACTGATCTTAAGGCTTTTGATTCAGACAGCGCACAAATCGATGCAGGAATAAATGATAAAGTGATTAGTCAGGAATCCTTATAAAATATTCCATATATGAAAAAAAACACATACATCGTCAGTGTCGTACTCGGTTTAATAATCGCTTTTTCAATGTCTGTTTTTATTCAAACTGCTTCGGCGACTACTACTCCAGCGAAAGTTCCAGCGAAAGTGACGGAAAAAATGACCAAAGCGAAAAGTCGGGCTGCTCAAGAAATTGATCGTCGAATTGAGGCCTTGAACAAATTGATTACTCGTTTGGGGGAAATGAAAAAAGTCAATCCAACTGATAAGGCCACTCTGGTCACGGGTCTTCAAAATGAAATTGCAAATCTTGATGCTTTGAAAGCCAAGATCAATGCTGATACGGAGATTGATCCACTTAAAGCTGATGTGAAATCAATTACGGAGTCCTACCGAATCTTTGTTCTTATCATTCCACAATTTCATATGTTAGCCGCTACTGATCGAATGGCTACAATTATTGACGAAATGTCCATTGTCGGAGCGAAGATCGAAACTCGAGTGGTGGGGGCAAAAGCCAATGGTATTGATACTCTGAAATTAGAAGCACAACTTAGTGAATTAAAAGCAAAAATTGACAGTGTCAGAAACCAATATACCGTTATCATTAACAAAGTGTTGCCACTTGTTCCAGACCAAGGCGATAAGACCGTAGCAGAAGCAAACAAAAAAGCTCTGCAAGAAGGACGGACTACTCTGAAGTCTGGCATACAGGATTTGAAAGCGGCGCGCGTTATGATCAAAACCATGACCCAAGAATTAAAGACTCTTGTAAAACTTGAAGCTCCAACGGCCAGTACAACAAAGACACATTAAAAGAAAAAGAAATGAAAATCCCGTACGGCACACGTACGGGTTTTTAATACCGGCAGTGTTGCGAACCAAGTCTCTTCCCTATAAACTCTACTCATGGACTATACGCCTCCAAAAAAGATTTTAGAAAGATATGCCGATGTCTTCGTTACCTTTGCTTTGGGGAAAGGCAAGGGCATTAAAAAAGGTGATGTAGTTTATCTCGTCTGCTATGAGTATGCCAAACCTCTGTTTGTGGAGTTGCGAAAAGCAATTTTGAAGTCTGGCGGTCATGTCATTGCCGACTACAGGTCAAGTTCGACAAAGGAATTTCCTGTTGACCGTGATTTTTTTGATCATGCAAAAGAGTCTCAGCTCGATTTTTTCCCAAAAAAATATGTGAAAGGCCTGGTCGAAGAAATTGACCACAGTATTTTTATTATTTGCGATACAGACATGCATTCTCTCGAAGCTGTCAATCCAAAAAGCCTCATGCGTCAGCAAGTTGCGTGGAAGCCCTTTAGAGACTGGAGAAATGAAAAAGAGCATGCAGGAAAATTTAGCTGGACTATTGGCCTCTATGCCACAGAAGCTATGGCGGCTGAAGCAGGGCTTTCCCTTAAAGCCTATTGGCAAGAGATTATCCATGCCTGCTTTTTAGATAAACCTAACCCAGTTGCCGAATGGAAAGGGGTTTACAAGAAACTCGAGCGTTATCGCAGAAAGTTGAATTCTTTAGAGATTAAAAAGATTCACGTAGAGGGACCCGATACCGATCTTTTTGTGAAAATTGGAGAGAAGCGCGCGTGGCTTGGCGGCGGTGGCGCCAATATCCCCTCATTTGAACTGTTTACTTCTCCTGATTGGCGCGGCACGGAGGGCTGGATCAAGTTTAATCAGCCACTCTATCGCTACGGTACTCTTATTGAAGGAATTAAGCTTGAATTTAAGAAGGGACGTGTCATTAAAGCTACTGCCACGAAAAATGAAGAGGTGCTTAGAGAAATGATTGCCACCAAAAACGCCGACAAAGTGGGCGAATTTTCGATGACCGACAAACGCTTTTCTCGCATCAGCAAATTTATGGCAGAGACTCTTTATGATGAAAATATCGGCGGGCCTCATGGCAATACGCATATTGCACTCGGCAGTGCCTATAAAGACTGCTTCAAAGGAAATCCGCATAGAGTTAAACCAGCCGAATGGACGCGGCTCGGTTATAATGATTCTGCTGTGCATACTGATATTATTTCAACCTCCCCGCGCACCATCACGGCTTTAATGAAGGATGGTTCGGAGCGTGTGATTTATAAAAACGGTATGTATACATTTTAAATCTGTGGAAGAGAAAGAAAAAAAAACTCAATCTGCTCTCACTCGGTTTTCTGTCCTTTTAAATGGAGAAAATCCTGTTTTTAAATTGTGTAGATATTTATTTTCGGGTGGCATTGGCACGGCAGTCAATTTGGGCTTTTTATATCTTTTCGTTCATTATTGCAACTTTCACTACTTAACTGGCGCTTTTTGGTCATTTTTAATTTCGGTGCTGGTGAGTTTCACCCTTCAAAAATTTTGGACATTCAGAAATTTTGAAAGGAGTGAGGCGGAAGTAAAAAGGCAAGCCCTCATCTTTTTCGGTGTTGCCCTTGCGAACCTAAGCTTAAACACTCTTTTAATGTATTTTTTTGTGGATATTTTGAAACTTTGGTATATGCTCGCGCAGTTTATTGCGGCAGGATTAATTGCGATCTCAAGTTTTTTTGTGTACAGACTATTTGTATTCGGAAATACAAATAGTAAGCACGAAATCCAAATATCGAAATCCGAAACAAATTCCAATATTTAAAATAAGGAAAATCCTAAACAGGTTTAGGTATTTGAGTTTCGAATTTAGATATTGTTTCGGATTTCGAATTTGGTGCTTCGAATTTCCTTTTGGGAGTCTTACTCCCAAAAGGCTACATACCCCCAATTTCAATCACATACGCTTTCTTATCAGTAATGCCGGCAATGTATTTCCATTTGACGTAAAAATAGTGGAAATTACCGAGAAGGACGAGAAAAAAAGCGGTACAGAGAAGAATGTAGGAACCTCTCATGAATTTTGTATACGAGACGGTTTTTAATTTGTGTCGTAACATTTCATAGATCCGATCAATAAAGAAAGCAAGAAGCGTTGGAATGAGAATAAGAGAAGGAATCATGAACCGATTTTGATGCGAAACAAAGAAAATAAACCAGAAGTACGTCTGGACAAATAAAAATAAAATCAGTTCGGCGCGGGTCCATTTGATTCGGCGGATGAGCATCCAGAGTATTAATAGATAGAGGAGAATAAAGTAGCCGAGAAGAATCAGTTGGCTTGAAGATTCTTTCTCGTGGAAAAACCATTGGCTGAATTTATAAAATGGGAAGACGATCATATTCGGGACGGTGCGTTCTCGAACGAAAAGGCCGACTTGGGCGGTAGTTTCTTTGTTCGTGAACATCGGATAGACAGGATTATCGAAGACCTCATAATTTTTTATGTACCATGGACAAGCCACAGCTGTAAAAATAGCTGTGTAGAGGAGAAGATAACCGATTGATTTTTTCCATCCGAATCGATCGCGAATTAAAACATAAAGCAAAATAAGGCCGTTAGTCCCGAGCATGAAGAGAGCGGGATATTTAATACTTGCACCAATGCCGACTAGAAATGCCGAAAGGGCTACTGGTTTCCACTCGAATTTCGATTCGGCGGCATATTCAATCATTAAGAGGATACTTGCAATACCAAAAAGAAAAGCCAGAATATCCACATAGCCGCCGTGCATAATTTCCCGCTCAAAATCCATTACAGCCATGGCGCCGAAGACTGCGGCAAAACCAAGAAATGGAATTTTGACACGCCGCGAAGCAAAATCGTAGATAATAAGGATAATGAGAACAAGCAAACTGTATTGAAGAACTTGAAAGACGTAGGGTGCGGATGTTTCATTGAAAAGAGCGATGGGTGCGGCATATATAATTTCACCGAGAACTGGAAGGTGGGGATAGCCTTCAATTGCGGGGGTGTAGGTGACGGTGCCGGTCGTGTTTATATTTTTCATAATCGGCAAATGATAGTCGAGGGTGTCGTGACCGGTAATTGGCACGAACACAATAATCAAGTTTGCCGCTATCCAAATCGAAATAATAATTTTAAGAAAAGTGTTGTCTTTAAACTGGGTGCCGATTTTTTGAAAAACGGCTTTGAATGAGGTTTGGACGAGAAAGTTAAAATGTTTGGCAACCGTTTCGTGCGAAAGGAAGACAATTAAAAGAGAAATAAACCAAAGAGTTCGTGCATTAAAAAAACCCATTGATCCCAAGGCAAAACTAATTAATCCAAAAATACCGTAGCCTGACAATAGACGATAGGCCTGATTTTGAATTGTTGTCTTTAACTCAATCTTGGCGAACCGAAAAAATGCATCTCCTGCTAAATAGCAAAGATATATAAAAAAGAGGGCTTCAAGGAGGACACTAAGAGAATTAAGCATATAACTTGGGTTATGTTATATGCCAATAGTATAGGATTTTCTCTTTTTACACTAGTTGAATAGATTGAATTTAACGATAGCCCAGAGGGCGGGGAAACCATCGCGCCAGCGGATTTTTTTGCCCTCGGCTTTGGTGCGGGCGAAATAGGAGATGGGCACTTCAATGAGACGTAATTTATTTTTAGCAATTCGAGCAGTCAGTTCCGGTTCGATGCCGAACCGATCCGATGTTATGTGAGGAAGAATTTTTTCTAAACTGGCGCGGCTGAAAGCTTTATAGCCCGTTTCCATATCGGTAAGAGTAAAGCGAGTGAACATATTCGATACTCGGGTCAAAAATTTATTTCCTAAATAGTGAGAGCCCATAATACCGCTTGAGGTGTCATTTTTTGTAAATCGTGATCCATACACCACATCCGCTTCATTTTTTAAAAGTGGTTCGATGATTATTTTATATTCGCCCGGATCGTATTCAAGGTCAGCGTCTTGGGTAATGATAATGGTGCCTCGTGCCGCTTTGAAGCCAGTACGTAATGCTGCACCTTTACCTTGATTTCTGTCGTGGTAGATAATGGTGTATTTTTTCTTTTCCTCTAGTTTCTTTAAAATCTCGCGGGTGCCGTCAGTCGAAAAATCATCAACGATGATGATTTCTTTGGGCATGCCGACTGCGCTTGCTTCAACCGCCTCAAGCAGTTTCTCGAGTGTCGGCTTTTCGTTGTAGACGGGGATAATAATGGAAAGCATAGTGTCAAATTATAGGGGGGATTGTGGTTAATTTCAATACGTAGTAATAAATACGAAATCCGAATATCGTCATGCCTTAGGACAGATCCGTCCTTAGGCGGAAAATTCGAAACAACCCGCCCGTACCGAAACGCCAGCCCGACAGAGTCATTCTGGCGGGGTACGTTTCGGGCGGGTATCTAAATTCCAATATTTAAATTCAAAACGGATTTTTTTCTTGTTTTCTCAACTTTCTTCATTTTGATATTTGAATTTGTTTCGGATTTCGAATTTCGTGCTTCAGATTTTACCCTTGTTGCGCTACAATAGAAGGATGTTTCGTCGCATTGTAAAAATGTGTATGGCTTTGGCCACTCTCCTCGTGCCTTTTGCTTCAAGCGCTCATGAAGTCTATGTGTTGTCGCATGATAAAGTTGTCGAGGGACTGGCTAATGGAAATATCGGTTTTTTTGACCCGTTGAAAAATTTGGAAGATGTTAGCACTTTTGTTTTTATTGGAAGTGTCGTCGTTGTTGGTCTGGTAGTTTTTTTATTTTTACGTCGCACTCGTCTTGGTTTAAAAATTGAAAATCAGCTAAACCGCCTCGCGCGTTTTGGGCCGGTCATTGTAAGAGTGGCTGTCGGTATTTCATTTATATACGGTAGTGTGAGTGGTGCTTTCTTAGGCCCCGAACTTTCGCTTTCTGCATATCCGCTCGCTTCTGTGCTTACAGTTCTCCTTTTTATTGCGGGTGTCTTTATTACCGTCGGTTTGTTTACCGAGTACGTGGCCCTCCTTGGGGTCTTAATGTATCTCTTTTCTTTTTGGAAGTTTGGTTCGTATATGTTTTCGTATGTAAATTACGCAGGCGAGTTGCTTCTTTTGCTCTTACTGGGTTCACGTCAGTATTCTCTCGATAGTCTGTTCTTTAATAAAAGAGAACGGTTTATTAGTTTAAAACGATTCGAGCCTACCGTCTTGCGAGTAGCCTATGGCCTTGCTCTTGCCTATGCGGCTGTCTATATTAAGTTTTTGCATCCGGCCCTAACACTTGAAGTAGTCAATCGTTATAATTTAACCCAGTTTCATTTTTTATTCCCTCATGATCCTCTGCTTGTGGTCTTGGGAGCCGGCTGCGCTGAACTTATGATTGGCCTTTTTCTTATCATCGGTTTTGAGGTTCGTTTAGTGGTATTCATTAGCCTCATTTATCTGACCTTATCCCTCTTGTTTTTTCAAGAAGCCGTGTGGCCGCACCTTATTCTCTTCGGTATTTCCTTCTATCTTCTCTTTGTGCCTAGCCGCTATGGCCTTGACCAATTGATTGAGAAAAGGCTTAAAAATAGTCTCTAGGATAAAACTCTTCTCTTTCTACAAGCTAAAAAGCTACTAGCTACAAGCTGTCTTTTTGCTGACCCTCTTTAATTCCTCCTTCATTGTGCTTGCCTATAGTTACTATAGGTCGATATTATCAGCTCAAAGTAAATCCCATGGCTCAAACTAAAACCGGAAAGGGCAGACGAGGATTTGCCTCGATGGATCCGACCAAACAAAAACAAATAGCATCAAAGGGTGGACGTGCTGCCCATCTTCAAGGCACCGCTCATCAGTTTTCTTCAGAAGAAGCTCGTACTGCTGGCAGAAAGGGAGGCCTTGCGGTGAGCCGTAACTCAAGACATATGGCGGAGATTGGCAGACGGGGCGGAGCAGCGAGTCGTGGCGGTGGACGGCGAGCTGAATCAATTGGTACATTTGAAACTAAAGAACCCTGATATTATTAGTTAATTCCTACAAAATCTTATGGCACGAGGACGAAGTTCACATAGCGGAAAAAGCAAGAGAGGATTTGCGGCAATGGATCCTGAAAAACAACGTGAGATTGCCGCAATGGGCGGACGCGCATCACATGGTGGCCGCGGCCGAAGCGCTCGTTAAAAAACATACAAAAACAAAAAATCTTTCGAGCTCTCCTTCTACTTACACTACTCTCCACAAAAATCCTCCGCGGCTCTCCGCGGGGGATTTAGGGATGATTATTATCTACGTCCACTTCCGCTTTTCTTGCCGCCGCCGTGAAGTTTGTTCACTGTTGCCCAGGCTTGGGCGGCGGCAGTTCTCTCGGAAAGTCCTCTTTTTTCATAGCCTTCCTCGATATGCCGGGCCTGGCGTTTTTGCTTTTCGGTATATTTTGATTTTGATCCTTGAGGCATAGACAAATTATGCGTTGTTGCCATGAAAAGAAAGTGAAAAGTTTTGTCGGGTGGATTTACCGTGTATGATAGACCAATGCATAATAAGGAGATCGTCATCTTCGACACCGAGTACACTGCCTGGGAAGGTAGCCAAGAGCGAAAATGGACTGGACCAAATGAATACAAAGAAATAGTGCAAATCGCCGCTATCAGTATTGATGCACATACTCTCGAAGAAAAAGACGAGATTAACCTCTATATTTTACCCGAGAAGAATCCAAAACTTTCGGAGTATTTTACTAATCTGACGGGTATTACCCAAGAAACTGTCGATCGGAAGGGAGTCGCGTTTAAAGAAGCCGTCGAAAAATTTTCGACCTTTTGCGACACACGTAAAATATATTCCTTTGGCGGAGATGAGCGAGTCTTTAGAGAAAATGCAACAGTGCTTGGATTGTCCATGTCTTTTTCATCGGAGCAGTTTTTTGATGTCAAAGATATTTTTAGGCGTGCGGGGATTGATCCGACAGGTTACATGAGCTCAACCATTGTGGAGGCGTTTGGGGGAAAATCAAAACTGCGTGCCCATGAGGCATTGAATGATGTTAGAACTATTGTCGAGGCCTTGCGTATTGTGAAAAAACGCGGGCTTTTGAATTTAGAACAAGCGTTTAATCTCTCCGCAGAATTCCCCTAGCTTTGCTACGGGGATGAATGCGGAGAGAGGGGAAGGGGGTCGGGGAATGAAAAGCAAACTGCTTTGCTTTTCATCCAGTACTGCGAAGCAGTACTGTCCATTGTCGAGTGAAGCGAGACAGGACAGAGGCGAGGAGTTTCCTTACAGGAACTGTCCACTTATTCGCTCTCGGAGACTCGAGCTCGATAAGTCTTGCGAAGCTCCACGTGTTCGCTTCTCACCCCGTGGCGGGAAGCAGCGAGTCCTCGAGTGTTGAGAACCGAGGGGTTCTCAAAATAAATTCTGCTCGCCTGAATCTTACGAGCTTGCTCCGAGGATATGAACGAGCAGAATTTATCGAGTAACCGAAATAATTTGTCCTAGTTCTGCAGAGGGAGCTTCAATGGTAATTCGCCCTGATGTAGAAGATGCGCTCACGGTGTAGCTCGCATCATAATCACTATTTGAAGTGTAATGTGCCCCCACGGCTCCCGGGTCAAACGGCAATGAAGAAATATACGTTGGGGAAACACATGCGGCTAAATCATAGCCGCCTGAATTTTTAATAATTGTTGTCGTTGCAGGCAAGGCACCAGCGGCGCAGGCAAAGATACCTCTATTATCGGCAACATTCTGGCTAATGGCATTTAAGATTGCATTGACGTTTGAGATGCGTTGGGTGTTGCGAGCCTGGGCGAATTGCCGGTTAGGGTTAACAGCCACAAGGACAATTCCGGCAAGAATAGCAATGATGCCGATGACAATAAGCATTTCGATGAGAGTGAACCCGCGTGAATTTTTTAGGGACTTCTTTAATTTTTGTTTATTCATATAATAAAAAACAAATTAATAATACACACAATTACTTTTCAGGGTGGCGCCTGTGAGTGAATATTAAAAATTGGCAATTTCATACGATTGAATAATTGTTAAGGTGCCAGGATCGAGTTCGGTATGGAGGCGGGTGACAATATTTTTTATAACGCCTTCACTTTCAACTATTTTTTTGCCGTTTTCAGTTTTAACGGTTTTGATAGTGCAAGAATCATTTTCTATGGTGAGATTCTCATTACCGGCATAGACATTAGAAGAAATAAGCTCAAGAATGGCCTTATTAAGACATGAAAGGGCAAGAGCTTTGCTTTCTAATTTCAATTCCAATGAAAGAATATGAGATCGCGTTTGAATGGATAAGGCACTTGCGGTTAAAACACTTTCAAGTAGAAAAAGTGAAAGCAAAAGCATTGTTATGAGAGCAATAAAGCCTTTTGGGCGACGATCCATCATTTTTTGGTAATGAAAAGATATTCAGAATAGGGAATGCCATTCAAGGTAAAGGAAACAAATATTTTTTCGCGATTTTCCTCTTTGGTGCGATTCACTAAGAAATACTCGAGCGTATCATTGCTTTTGTGAAGGATGTTGGCTTGGCTACTCCCGCGTTTGAGGTGTAAAGTTTTTTCTTGAGTTTTCATTACAAATGGGTTATCTCGAAAAAGTTCATCGGTTTTTGTAACAGAGAGAACCTCGCTTTCATGATCAAGCGCCGGTTCAGTTATTAGAGCGTTTGCAATCAGCCAATTGATTTTTTGGATAATAAAAAGAGCCTCTTCTGCCGTAAAAGCGTCTCGAGTCGATTTTTTTGACGAATCAATAAACCCAAAACTTGCCCCTATCGCGCCAGATAACAGCAAGGCAAAAAGAGCGATGTATATGGTGGTTTCGATGAGAGTAAAGCCTTTTTTCTTCAGTGTCATTGTGTTGATCCGATAATATAGACAGCGGGAGGTGTTTCAACCGCCGCGAAAAGAAGGTTGTGGCTACAGATGAGTCGCACCGCTTTGCCAGGGAGATCCACTGTTTCAAGAAGGGTTGGGGAAGTTTCATCTGAAATATTCCATACCTGGAATTCTTTTGTTGGGTCGCCAGTTGCCAAAAAAAGAAAATTGTCATTCGATACGATATCGTTTACGCTTGCGGCAATGTCACGACTTGCTACGGTATGAATGTCGCTCGGATCGGTTGGATCAAGAATGAATAATTCATGGTTAATCGGATTATTAAAACCGCCAACAGTTCTACCGAGGATCACTCTCTGTCCATGAAGGGCAATGCTTTTGCCGTCTTGAGTTCCAAATCCCGATGCTGTAAAACTTCCGAGAAGTAGGGGCACGTTCAGGTTCTCTGTATCAAGGATCATAAGTTCACTTTCGGGTGTTGCGATATACGTTCGCCCCGTTTCCGGTACGATTCGGTTTATAAGCGTATCCGTTTCAAAAGAGCCCAGAAGCGAAGGAGTGCTCGTTACGCTCACATCTATGATGTTAAATTCTGGACCGTCTGCTTTAGTGAGGCCAATAAAAACTTTTTTATCTTTGTAGGCCAGAGTCCGGCCAATGCCGCGGCCTCCTGAAATAGTAACGCCCGGTATTTTATAGGTTGTTTGAAGTGCCGGAGCATTTGGATTGTCAATCGAGATAATCTCGAGTTGGCCGGCAACGCCTGTATTTGCCGCGAAAGCAGATGTACCCGCTGTCTTTACCGCTTCAAGTCCAGGACCGGTGTTCAAAGTGGAAATAATAGTTGGATGTTCTGGATCCTCGAATTCTCCAATGGTCAAATCTGGATCGGCGACTGTCGAAGCATTGCTTGCGATGTAGAGGAAATGGCCGCCCACAGCAATGTCCTTCACGGTGTTCGAGTGGTTTGAATTGAGAGTAAGAGCCCCTCTGACCACGGGGGATATCCAAGTATCTCCAATGGTACAGATGTCTTCACCGCGAGCTCGGCCGAAATCCGGAGCGAGAATGGTTACAGATAAAGGAGCACCGAAGCTCGTGTTTTTCAGTTTGATTCGCGTCTTTAGGAGTTCTGAAAATGAATTGTAAGCAACCTTCTCCGTTTCAGCGAAGGTGTATCTGCTTGTGGTAGAAAGAGAATACTCTCTGCTGCCCACAACAGCTTGTTCCATATCATCAAGATACAAACGCGCATCACTCAATAAAAATAATTCCAATTGGCTGTCAGCAATAAGCCGGGTATTTCCGATGGCAAGAAGAGAAACAGAAGCGATGGTAGTACTGAGAAGCATAGAGGCAATAATTATTTCAATGGTACTCATTCGGGTTATATTTAATAATCAATAGCGCCTTCATGGTTTATAGTGATGGTGGCATATTCGAAATCTCTTTTTATCACTATTGTCCCCGTGGTTGATACTTCTCCTGAAAGAGGTTTAAAAGTAATTTGTCGTAGGCCACTGTAGTTTGTTTTTTGGTCTCGAGGGTATACCATAATCGACGGGTCGTTTTCAATAAAAGTATCTCCCGTGAAAATATAGAAGCTTGAAGTTGCAATAGAGAGACTGGCGGTTCCCGCAGTAGAATTTAAGAGGGCAGTGTTTCTTGTCTCAAAGAGAAGACGTACGAGAGTCTCAACTTCTTCTTTCATAGATTCTCGTCTGATGGTGCCGATATCAAAAAGGGGAGCGATACTTGCAATAAGCACAATGAGCCCTAGCGTAATAACAATTTCGATGAGAGTGAACCCTCGCGAATTTTTCAGATTACGTACACTGTAGCTCGATAGAAAATTCGTTCGGGTGAACCCGCCCCCAGGATTTTTGCCGCAAAAATCCTGGGGGCTCTCCTCTTCTATTCTTCTTTTTTTCATTCCTAATTCTTTATTCATAATTCCTGATTCTACAAATTCACAGATTTGGATGCAGTTCGAGGCGCGAGTGAGAAGCGAACCGAGATGTATGAGTTATACATCGAGGGAGCACCGCAACGAGCAACGAAGAAATGCGCCAAAGTTGTGAATTTTACACATGCATATGACCAATGAGTTCGTATAAAGGACTCAGCACCGCCACTGCAATGACCCCAACCATAATGCCCATTACAATCATTAATGCTGGTTCAATTGCTGATGCAATCATCCGAATTGAAGCTTCAACTTCGTGATCATAATATTCGGCAATATGAGAGAGAGCTTCAGGCAAACTGCCGCTTATTTCTCCTACCGATGTCATCGATACAAAAAAGACTGGAAAAAAACTATCCTGCGTCCCTAATTCTTTTGAAAGTGAAGAGCCTTCTGTTATAGCCCGTGAAGCTTTAATAAGCATTTGCTCATACAGTTTCGGCGCTATCCGTGCTGTTGTCTCTAACGCTTCAGGAACCGTTGCTTGTTTTGAAAGCAGAGTGGAGAGGCTTCGGGCGCAAAGAGAAAGCGAATAATTTTCTAGGAGTGTCCCTAAAAGCGGCACTTTAAAAAATATTTTGTGAAGCACTGTTCTAAAAGCTTGGAAGCGCTGATAGATATAAAGAAGTACCGTTCCTGTGCCTATGAGAAGTATGATGAGACGTATAGAGTGTGTGCGTACAAATGCCACAAATGTCAGAAGGAGTTTCGTGAGTAAGGGAAGCTCAATGTGGAGCGACTGAAAGACCGGTAGAATTTTCGGCATAACATAAAAAAGCACAAAGAAGGACATTCCTACTGCCGCAACAAGCACGAGTGTGGGGTATATACAGACGCCGATCGCCTTTTCTTTAATTTCATTTTGTTTTTCAATGGTGACCGACAGTTTCTCAAGTGTTTCGGGAAGAGTTCCAGTCGTTTCTCCAACAGCAATTGAGTGAACATCAAAAGAGCTGAAACCGCGTGCATACAGATTCAAATTTTCTGAAAGTTTTTTACCATTCAGACTGCCTTCAATCAATTTGGTGTATACTGATTTTTGCCACAGATGTTTTTCGTGAGAGGAAAGTTTTTCGAGACTCTCTTCGAGGGTAAGGCCTCCTTTCAACAGGAATGATAATCGCCTTAAGAGCGTGGCTTTTTCTTTTACTTTGAATTTTCTTTTAAAAAAATTATTCATGGATGACTCTCATTACTTCGCTGTAAGCGGTGAGGCCCGAGAGCACTTTTTCGAGACCGTCTTCAAGAATGGTCTTCATGCCGCTTGCTATGGCAGTCTTCCGGATACTGCCTGCCGAGGCATTTTTTTGAATGACCTCTCGCATTTTTTCGTCTATTAAAAGGGTTTCGCTCACTACCGTTCTGCCCTTAAAGCCGCTGTGGCTACACGCTTCACAGCCTGACCCTCTTTCTGCACGAACTTCGGAATCAAACGAACGTTCGTCAATAAGTTTTTCCTTTGCTTCTTTATCTTCCATGCGGCAAGAGTCACAGACTCGCCGTACTAGTCTTTGGCCGATGATAAGGGAAACAGTAGAGGCCACGAGAAAACGTTCGATTTTAAGATCAAGCAAACGGATAAGTGCTGTCGACGCATCGGGAGTGTGGAGAGTTGAAAGCACTAAGTGGCCAGTCAGTGCCATATTCACCGCAATCCCTGCTGTTTCTGCATCTCGAATTTCTCCGACAAGAATGACATTCGGGTCTTGCCGTAAAATAGAACGTAATCCTTGGGCGAAGGTGAGGCCGGCTCGCGGATTAACTTGAATCTGCTCAACGTTTTCTAAGGCGCACTCAATTGGATCTTCAATAGTCACCACAGAAATTTCCTGGGTATTGATCAGTTTAAGAAGTGAATACAATGTTGTTGTTTTCCCTGCGCCTGTGGGGCCGGTGCAGAGAATAAGACCTGATGATTTTCCTGCAGATGTTCGTATTTTTTCTCGATCATCGAGAGAAAAGCCCAACGTTTCAAGTGTGTAGCCCGTCATTCGATTTGAAAGCAGGCGTAGAACCGCATTCTCGCCAAAGTACGTTGGAGCAATGGAGACCCGAATGTCTGCAGAAGTATTTCGAGAGGCGAATGTAAATCGGCCATCTTGGGGTGTGGCATGTTCATCAGTGCGAAGACGTGAGAGCACTTTAATACGAGAAATGATTTCGAGGTGCACTTCTTTGGGCAGGGAAAAACTGTCATGAAGTACGCCGTCAACGCGCATCCGAACTTTGACTTGCTCTGATCGCGGATCAATATGAATATCCGAGGCGCCAATACTGATGGCATGTTCCAAAAGCGAAGTAAACAACTCAACAATTGAGACAGGAAAAACTACCCCGAGTTGTTTCTCGATGTGCGTATGCTCCATTTGCCTTAATTATAGAGCAAACTCGTCAATAGGGAAGACCTTGAAGTGGACAACTTCTAACCTCTATAAAGAAGTATTGACTCCGAGGTATGACGGACCCCGAAGCCTCCGCTCGAAGACTAGGGCTTTCACCCCGTAGCAAGCTATGGGGTATTCTTTGAATTCTCCACCTTACAGGTGCTGTCCACTCATTGGATCTTTTGTCAGAACAAAAGCTCTCAATGAGTCTTGCGAAGCTCCAAGTGTTCGCTTCTCACTCCGCTCGGAAGAGAAAGTAAGAACTTTCTCTTCCCCTTACAGGGGCGGTACACCTTTCGCCTCTCGTCAGAACGAAACGCTCAAGGTCTTGCGCCCCGATGACTATCGGGGCTCACTCGCTTCGTTTGAAAATAAAAAACATCCCGAGGATGATCGGGATGCTTTGCGAAATGCTTATCGTAAGAGGTGTTTCAAACCATCAAAGATAGCGTTGGCGAGCCTCTGCATAAGCTCGATGAGTGTTCTTGCCAAAGCCTTGCCGCCTTTAACAAGATGTTTAAACACAAAGCCTGCAAACGGATTGGCTTTTGCTGCGCCGCCGACGATAAAGAGTAATCCGTAGCAGGCAACAAAAACCACGAGGCCGAGGTTAAGAGCTAGGTATAAAGAGTTCATCTGATGGCATTATACATTACTTGCATATCCATGTCAACTCATTGAAAGGCATTTACTTATATTTTTAACCTTTGGTCAAATTATGCTAGAGTTAAATTATGGAGTTTGTACGGCTGTTTACGAGGCTCAATTAAATTTGTGAGGAAAAAAGAAGCTAATAACTATGCATTTATAGATGGAGCGAATCTTCATAATGGAGTTGCTAGTTTGGGTTGGCAGCTAGATTATGAGCGTTTCCGTATTTGGCTTACTGATAAGTATGGTGTACAAACAGCATACATTTTTATTGGTCTTATCCCGAAGTATAAAGATCTCTATACGCACCTTCAAAAGTCTGGATACACTTTAATTTTCAAAGAAGTGGTGTACGATAATAAGGGCAAGCCTAAGGGAAATTGTGACGCGGATCTTGTTTTACAGGCTCTGCAAGATGTTTACGAGTCAAATATGTCTAACGCTGTGTTGGTTTCAAGTGACGGTGATTATGCCGGCTTAGTTAAATTTCTTCAGAAAAAAGAAAAAATAACGGCGGTTCTCTCGCCAGCTTCTCATAAAAAATGTTCTATTTTACTGAAACGGACAGGTGTGAAAATTGCGTATCTGGGGGATCAAAAAAATATCCTTGCCGTTCCAAAAGAAAAAGCCCCCAATGAGGACAAAACCTCATAAGGGTCTTTTTCGTGGTGATAACTTCATATTAGCTGATTGAGTACGTAGTGTCAAGACAGTCATGATTTCTAGGCTAGAGCAAGAACATAAAAGACAAAATCGCAGTTTCGCTAAAATTTTCGTGCTGTTTTTATCTTAAAATCAAATGAAAAAAGGATTTTCCATAATTGAACTACTCGTTGTTATTTCGATTATCGGCTATCTTGCCTATATCGTGATTGGCTCACTTAATACGGCGAGGGAAAAAGGGAATATGAGCCGGGCAAGGCAGGAATTAAAAAATGTGGCGCAAGCGCTTGAACTGTATGCTATTGATCATGGCGGTTATCCGCCGGATGTTGCTCGCGGGCTGCCTAATGGCATCGAAGCATATTTGCCGGGAGGAGTCTGGCCTACTGCGGTTTGGCCCGGTTCTGTTTTCGATTGGGACAATGGCGTAGATTCTAGTTCGGGCTTACCGATATATCAGATTAGTATTCGCTTTTGCCCGGCAGGCGGGCCGCTCTCGGCCTGCCAGTTTCCGCCCGAATCATGGGCGGCAAACTTCGATGTAAATTCAAGTCTCTACTATTGTGTCCAGGGAGCATGTCGGGCGCATCTTGATGAGGTAGTTAATTATCCGGGCTACTGTATAAATTGTTTTTAAGATAAGTTCGTAGTTTTTAGAAAAACAAAGACTCCCCATCGGCCCTCAGGCCGATGGGGATGTTAGTACCTCCTCCTATCAACTACACACTACGAACTAAAAACTCCTCAAAAGTTATCCCCCTTCTCCTCTCTTTCTCCTCTCTCACCATGCTAAAATAACCAGAGCCACACCACTGGCTTTTTTGTGAAAAAACACTACTCCGAACTGGTCTTCGATCTCTTCACTCTTGGACCACTCATCCGAAGTTTCTTTCTGGTACCTGAATCAAGGGTAACCCAGGAGAAGGGGTCTCTTCTCAAGGACGACGATCTCTCTCTGGATCCTTCTTCTTCTCTTCACTCTCTTTTTTCAGACCTACTGTCTATCCATAATTTAATGTCGGCATTCATCCTTTTTTCATAGCAGAACCTTATAATTTCACCACCTTATACGTATATAAGGCTTGCGATATTTATGATATTTTCAGCACAAAGTGCACCGAGCAAATTTTTCTTTTTCGTTTTTATGCTGATAAGCATATTCTTTTTGCCGTCAAAAATTTTCGCGGCCACAAATCTTATACCAAATGGCGATTTAGAGATTGCGGATGCGGCGGGCAATCCGCAAGATTGGGGCAAAGGTCGGTGGGGAACAAACACAGCAGTTTTTGAATATCCGGTTTCTGGTCTGGCTGGTTCTGCCGGCGCTTGGACTCGTGCCGCCCGCGTCACTATTTCTTCTTATACAACCGGTGATGCAAAATGGTATTTCAAACAGGTGCCAATCACGGCAGGGCAGACATATGAATTTAAGGATATGTATGTATCGTCGGTGCCTACAGTCGTGACGATTCAGTTCCAAAAAAGTGACGGTACCTTTATCTACAGTGATGCAGCGTTCCCACCTGCCGCTACGACGCCAGCCCCCGTATCTTTTAAATTTACCGCTCCGGCGGGCGTAGTTTCTCTGTCTATTTTTCATCTCATAAAATCTGTAGGGACGCTTACGGTAGACGACTATTCGCTTTCGCCTGTTGAAGTCCCACCGCCCCCTCCGCCCCCTCCTTCCAATGGTAATTTGATTTTAAATCCTGAAGTAGAAACTGCCGGGGCCCCGGGTTTACCTGCAGATTGGTTTAAAGGTGGCTATGGCAATAATACTCGGGTACTTTCATATCCTGTTTCCGGACGTGATGGGGGAAAAGCTTTGCGGGCGGAGATAGTAAACTATACCGATGGGGACGCAAAATGGCTTTTTAAGGATGTTCCTGTTGTTTCAGGAAATTCCTACGTTTTTTCTGACTATTATCGTTCTACTGCAGCCACGAATGTCAGTGTCCGATTTACTTTCTCAAATGGAGCTCAAAGTTATATCGGGCTCGGGAGTGTGGAGCCTTCAGCTGTTTGGCAACAATTCAGCAAAGCTTTTGTGGTGCCGGCAGATGTGGTTTCGGTCACAGTCTTTCATGCGATCAAAGGCACTGGTTTTCTTGAAACAGATAGTTTTTCTCTCACTAAGCCTCCCGTCGATCCTTTACGTTTCAATCAGGGAATGGTTTCAATCACATTTGATGATGGTATAAAAAGCACATATGAAAACGCGACACCGATTCTTGATGCGGCAGGATTCAAAGGCACTTTTTTCCTTCCTTCAGATCGTATTATTAAGGAGTTTACAGGTTATATAAACACTTCACAAGTTCTCGATTTGCAAAACCGCGGACATGAAATTGGCGGACATACGCGGACTCATCCTAATCTTACTCTTCTTTCGACGACAACTGCTTTGAGTGAAATTAAAGGTAACCGCGACGATCTGTTAGGTATGGGAGTGAAAACAGTTGACTACTTTGCCTATCCCTATGGGGCCTACAATCCCACTATTGAGCAGATGCTTAAAGACGCCGGTTTTAAGGGTTCACGATCAAGCGATGGTGGATATAATTTTAAAGATAATGATCGCTACGCGCTCTCGCGCCAGTCCACTGTAAAGACGACCACGTTTAATGAAGTGAAAAGTTATATTGATAAGGCGGCGGAGGATAAAAGTTGGCTGATTCTCGAACTTCATGCGGTAGATTCTTCAGGCGAGACCTATTCAGTGACCCCGGCATTTTTCCAGTCGGTGGTGGATTATTTGAAAGTAAAGGGGATTAGTGTTGTTACTTTTGCCCAAGGGTTCTCGCAATTTTAGGGCTTCCATTTTTTGGCGAATTTTGCTCTGGCGGGCTCCGAGCTTTATCTTACAAGTATCACCGTTTTCTTTCCGTCAGTGTATAAAAAACCATCTTGAAGGGCTATTTCTTTTTGCTCTTGAGAATTTGTATAACGAAGAGTGCCCACTTTAAGAGCGGTGATAAGAGGAATGTGATTGGGCAAAATAGTGATTTCGCCGGTCTCTGCGGGCGCGGTTAACGAAAAGCATTCGCCTTCATACAGTGTGCCGCGGAGAGTGTAGATGTAGAGATACATAAGAATGATAAGCACCAAATCAAAAATTACAAATCCCAAATAAATCACAAATTCAAGATCCTAAACCGTTTTGAATTTTGATATTAAAATTTTGAATTTATTTAGAATTTGTAATTTTGTGCTTGTAATTTATCGATTGATTTCCTCAATCGATCCTTTCATATAAAAATTCTGCTCTGGTACATCGTCATGTTTGCCTTCGATGATTTCTTTGAATCCCCGAACAGTTTCGGCACGAGAGACATATTTGCCGGGTCTTCCTGTAAACGCTTCGGCCACCATGAATGGTTGGGATAGGAATGAGCGGATCTTTCGAGCCCGTTCGACAAGTTGTTTGTCTTCATCAGAGAGTTCTTCAATGCCCAAAATAGCGATGATATCCTGCAGATCTTTGTACCTTTGCAAAATGCGCTGAATTTCGCGGGCCACTTTGTAATGTTCTTCTCCAACGGTCGCGGGCGTTAAAGCAGTTGAGGATGAGTCAAGTGGATCGATGGCCGGGTAAATACCAAGTTCAGCAAGACCACGGGAAAGCACGATAGTAGAGTCGAGGTGGGCAAAAGTCGTTGCCGGAGCAGGATCGGTGATGTCATCTGCTGGAACATAGACAGCTTGTACTGACGTGATCGATCCTTTTTTGGTTGACGTGATTCTTTCCTGGAGCTCTCCCATTTCTGTGGCAAGTGTTGGCTGGTAGCCAGCTGCCGAAGGGATACGGCCGAGGAGTGCAGAAACTTCTGAACCAGCTTGAGTAAAACGAAAAATATTATCGATGAAAAGCAAAACATCTTTACCCTCGCTATCGCGAAAATGTTCGGCCATAGTAAGAGCGGAAAGAGCAACTCTTAAACGGGCTCCCGGCACTTCATTCATTTGACCAAAGACTAAAGCGGTTTGACCGAGCACTCCTGACTCTTTCATTTCTTTATAAAGATCGTTGCCTTCACGAGTGCGTTCTCCGACACCAGCAAAAACAGAATAGCCTTTATGAACGGTAGCGACGTTTCGGATAAGTTCTTGAAGCAAAACCGTTTTGCCAACGCCGGCGCCGCCAAAAAGACCCACTTTGCCGCCTTTAATAAAAGGTGAAATAAGGTCAATGACTTTGATACCTGTTTCAAAAATATCAACTTCGGTTCGCTGTTCGGTAAATTCTGGAGCGGAACGATGAATAGGGAGGCGGCTCGTGGTTTTGAGAGCCCCCAGTCCATCAATCGGTTCACCCAAAAGATTAAACATCCGGCCGAGAATTTCTTTGCCGACCGGCACGCTAATCGGCGCTCCACTATCATGGACTTCCTGATTTCTTTTGAAGCCTTCAGTCGGACCCATGGAAACGGTGCGAGCAGTATTGTTGCCGATATGCGAGACTATTTCGAGAATCGTTTGAGAGCCGCTTTCAGTTTTAACCGAAAGAGCGTTATGAATTGCCGGTACGCCTTTTTCGAATTCGACGTCAACGACAGGACCAATGATTTGTGAAATTTTACCCATAGTAGTTGTAAGTTGTAAGATTAAAGTTGAAAGGAAGAGTTGGAGACATTACATTTTTTTCTTTTCGAGAGCTTTTTCAAGTCCGTAAAGCATTTTTGAACATTCCAGGTATTCGGATGTCAATTTGGTCAAGTCTGATCTTGGGATGTAACCTTTGTCAGCAGTAATTTCTAAGTGATGAATCGTCTCTCTGATTTCTCCCTGAGAGCGGCTTACACATTCAGTATATATATTTGTATGTTTATTTCCAAAACCTTCCGCAAGGTTTGCCGGTGCACTATTTGAGGAGCGGCGAAGTTGAGAACCTAGTTCATACATTTCAAACTTGGGGAATGTCATAGTAAGGGCGTGTATCTTGAGGGTTAACTTGCATAATTTCTTATAAACGATCAAATCTTTCAGCAACATATTAGGTGTAAGATGTAAGTTAAAAGATTAAAGTAAGAATAAAACGCAGTTCTTTCTTGTCTTACTAACAACTTTAATCTTTAATCATAAATCTGTTCTTTCAACTATTATTTAACGCTTCCTTGCCTGCCGTAATTTCCCCGAGCTCTTTGGTGATTGCCGCTTGGCGTGCCTTATTGTAGAGAACAGTCAGGTTCAAGATAAGGTCAGAGGCATTATCGGAGGCGCTTTTCATGGCCATCATGCGAGCCGAGTGTTCCGAGGCATTGGCCTCGAGCACAGCATGCAGTATTTCAATTTCAATGAGTTTTGGCAAGAGGGAAGTAAGAAGCGTAACAGCCGACGGTTCAAAAAGTAAAGTGCTCCCATTTTCTGTGTCGAGAGAAATTGCTTCAGGCATGTTTGCGTATTTTCCTCGAAGCGGCACGATTCCTCGGACAATTTCCTCAAGCGTCTTGACTTCAAGAGGAAGCAAAGTACGAACGGTTGTTTCCTGCCTTAAAGCTGAAAGGAAATTTGTGTAAATGAGCGTTAAACTTTCAATTTTTTCTCCGGTAAAATAATTTTGGATGTATTCGGAAATCGGCCGGACTTCTTCGAGGGTGCCAAAATCGCCACTGCCTAAGAATTCATGAACAACACTGTAGCGCCGTCTGAAGTAGTCCCGTCCTTTTTTGCCGATGGCAATTACTTTTGTTTCGGGCCCCTTTTCCTTGATAAATTTTTCCGCGGCGCGAATGACTTGGCTGTTAAAGGCTCCAGCAAGGCCTTTGTCTGATGTAATGATAACCACAGCGTGTCTCCCCGTCATCTCTTTCTTCAGAAGAGGGGAAAGATTTTCTGTTTCTTCAAGTCGTCCACGGAGCTCTTTCAATATATAGAGTGCGGCCAGCGCATACGGCCTCGCGGTGAGGGCAAGATTCTGGCTCTTGCGCATTTTGACAGCCGAAACAGCTTCCATGGCCCTCGTCATTTGGCCGATGTTTTTGGTGGAGCGTATTCGAGTTTTAAGTTGGCGAGAGTTTGGCATGTTTTTAAGATTTACCTTTCTTGACTTTGTTTTCCAAATTTGCTAGTATGGCGATACAAACGGCTTCGGCCCTCCCCCGTAAGGGGGTAAAAAAGAAAGCGCCTTATGTAAGAAATTGCATGAGGCGTTTTCTTATTTCTTGTAAGTCATTGCTTGATACTTTAGCAATTCGATAGTGCAGTCGTTTGCCATCGATGAGTCTCACTTGCGATAAAATTGCTGTGCTCGTTTTATCTTTTAATTTGAAAGAAAAATAATATAAACCCTTCTTTTTTCTTTTAGTGAGTGGAATCCCCCAGAACACTTCTTTATTGAATTTTTTAAGAATAATTACAGGTCTCAAGAAAGATTGCCCTCTGCCATCTTGTTCAAACCCTACATTGAGACCGAGGGCGCAAAACCAAACTTCTCCCTCGCTGAAAAAAGGTCGCGCCTTCTCATTATGTAAAAGCTCTTTCTTTTTATTCCATGTTTGAAAATCTTTTTTCATTTCCCTGCTACTAATTCTTTCTGAAATAATTCTCTTTAAAATCCTGAATCGCCGCTTTTAATTTTTCTTCAGTTTCCTTTGAAATTTCGGCAGTTTTTTGGAGGACGTCGAGAAGGGAAGCGTGCCGCTCGCGCATAAAAGTGTGCAAGCCTTGCTCGAATGCTCCAATATCAGAAATCGCAATCGAATCGAGAAATCCATTTACGGCAGAAAAAATCGAGACGACTTGGATATCGAAGGGCATACTAAGATATTGCGGCTGTTTCAGAAGTTCGGTAAGCCTGCGGCCGCGCTCAATGCGTTTCGCTGTCACTGGATCAAGTTCTTGGCCGAATTGAGCGAAAGCGGCCAGTTCACGAAATTGGGCAAGTTCGAGGCGCAATGTTCCGGCCACTTTTTTCATGGCTTTGGTTTGAGCGGCCGAACCGACACGCGAAACAGAATTTCCTACGTTAATAGCCGGGCGGATTCCTTGATAGAACAATTCCGACTCAAGGTAAATCTGGCCATCAGTGATCGATATGACGTTTGTCGGAATATAGGCTGAAATGTCACTGGCTTGAGTTTCGATGATTGGAAGAGCGGTGAGAGATCCACCACCGTGTTCTTTGTTTCTTTTTGCTGCCCGTTCTAAAAGCCTTGAGTGAAGATAAAAGATATCACCAGGAAAAGCTTCACGACCTGGCGGTCTGCGAAGCAAAAGTGAAATTTCACGATAGGCAACGGCATGCTTTGAAAGATCGTCATAAATTACTAACGCATCTTTTCCTTGATCCATAAAATACTCGCCGATGGCCGCACCGGCATAGGGCGCAAGATATTGAAGAGACGCTGGTTCTGAAGCGGAGGCACTCACAATAACGGTGTATTCCATAGCACCGGCTTTTTTCAATTGTTCAACAATATTTGCAATTTTTGATTCTTTCTGGCCGATGGAAACATAAATGCAGATCGGTGTGCCATATTTCTTTTCATTTTTCTGATTGATGATCGTGTCAATGACGATGGCCGTTTTGCCGGTTTGGCGGTCACCGATAATAAGCTCACGCTGGCCGCGGCCGATGGGGATCATGGCGTCAATAGCTTTTATGCCGGTATGAAGAGGAGTGTTCACTGATTCGCGAGTAATGACACCCGGGGCAATTTTTTCAAGCGGATAGCGTTTTGCGGTTTTCTCGTCTAAATTGGCGCGCCCGTCTTTGGCGATGCCAAGAGGGTTGAGTACTCGCCCGATGATACTGTCATGTACCGGGATGGACAAGATTTGGCCGGTGGCGCGGGCAACGGTGCCTTCAGGGATTCGAGACGATTCACCAAGAACGATAGCTCGAACAGAGTCGGCTTCAAGATTTAACACCATGCCGAATATTTTTCCGGGCACTTCAAACTCAATGAGTTCTCCTGAACGGACGGTATCCAAGCCATCAAGCTCGACAACACCATCCCCCGAAGCTTGTACCGTTCCAACAGTATCAACTCGAGCCTTGCCCGAGGCATTTTTTATTTCCGCTTTGAGGGTGTCAATGATATTTTCTGGATTTGCCATGTGATTTAAATAATTTCTAGTCGGTTTTTTACTGATGAATCGATTCGTCTGCTTCCGGTCGTAATACGTACTCCACCTACTAACTCATCATTAATTTTTTTCTTCGTTCTAAACGATGATCCTAGCTTTTTTATTGCTTCTTCTGCTCTAGATTCGTTCGCTGCTTCTATAGATATGTGGGTAAGGCCTTTTCTTTCGTACCAAATTTTATTGAAGTTTTTTTCAATTTTTGGAAGCAGTTTAAGAACGCGCTTCTTTTTTAAAAAATCTGCAAACGGTTTTACCGCCGAAGGGTTTTCTTCGGTGAGATCGTAGAGAACTTCCGCATAGTGTCTTGGTGTATATCTCATCTATGAGTTTCGTTCATTATGTCAACAGCTTCGTCGACGAGCTTTTCATTAACTCGGTGGTCGCTTACTCCTTTGAAGGCATTCTCAACTGCGTATCGCAAAAGTGATCGGGCTTCCATTTTGAAATCCTCTACAAGTTTTCCGCGTTCTAGAGCAAGTTCTTTTTTACCTTCATCAATAATAGCTTTTTTACGTTCTTCGGCTTCAGTGGCGAGTCTCGCATACAATTCCTTTCCGCGCTTTTCGGTTTCTTTTAAAATCAGTTCTGATTTTTTTCGTGCTTCTCCTACAAGCGCTTCTCTTTCTTTTTCTATATCAAGCAAACGAGTGGCGGCAGCCTCTTCATTTTTTTTCTGTTCGACAAGCCCTTCGCGTCGTTTACGTAAAAGGGCGAGAATCGGTTTATACAAAAATCGATGCAAGATAAAAACCAGCACGGCAAAGTTAACTGCCTGAGCGATCAATACTTTCCATTCAATGCCGAGTGCGTGAATTAATTCTTGCATGTTACCAGCACGACACCAATCCACGAATGAGTGCGAATGACACGAATAGTTGGGAACCCTTCCGAAATAGGCAGACGAATCATTAGTGTCATTCGCTCTTCATTCGTAATTTGTGTCGTGTTAGACGAATTTAATAATGAGGGCCACAACAAGCGCGTAAATAGCGATAGCTTCAGCGAACGCAATTGCCAGAATCATAGCCGTTTGGATTTTTGGCGCTGCTTCGGGGTTTCTGCCGATAGCTTCCATGGCTTTACCTGCGAGTAATCCGATGCCGATACCTGGCCCAATTGCTCCTGCGCCGATGGCGATAGCTGCGGCGAGATTAGAAATGTCCATATTAAGTAGTTTAGTTATTAATAAATAGCGAGTGGAAACATACTACTACACACCTTCAGAATTTTCAATTTAGACAAGATGTAAGTTGTAAGGTGAAAGTAAGAGCAGATTAGAGTTAACAGAGCAGATTTATGATTAAAGATTAAAGTTGTAAGTGAGAATAAAATACAGTATTTTCTTATCTTACTTACAACTTTAATCTTACATCTATCAACTAATGCGCTTCATGTCTTTCCGTAAACGTTGAAAGAATCAGCATGGTGAGAGTTGCGAAAATGAGCGCCTGGATAAAGCCTACGAAAAGTTCCATACCGAGAAAGGGAATTGGGGCGATGTAGGGAAGGAGTGAACCAATAATTGCAAGCAAGACTTCTCCCGCAAAGACGTTGCCAAATAATCGGAATGAAAAAGAAACCACGCGGGCGATTTCGCCGATAAGCTCGAGAATGCCGGTGAAAAAAGCGATCGGACCGCTGAAATTTATGAATTTCGAGACATGGCCTCGAAGGCCGATAGCAATAATGCCGAAAATGTGGGCAAAAATAACTGCTATCAAAGCAAGGGTCAAAGTCATACTGACATCAGAATTAACCGAGCGGAAAAGAGGGATGAATTCTTTACCTTCAGTGATGCCAATTGAGCCGACTCCCGGTACGATGCCAATCCAGTTTGCCGTCAGGACAAAAATAAAAATTGTGGCTACAAGCGGGAAAAATTTTTCCGCCTTCTCGCGGCTGCCAGCGACTGTTTCAAAAAAGTCGAGCATTTTTTCGAGCATGAGCTCGATTGCGTTTTGCAAAGTCCCCGGAATATTTTGAATTTTTTTGCCGACAAAAATTGCAAGCGAAATAAGTACGATAACCACTACCCATGAGGTGAGGAGGGTGTTGGTAACCGGCAGACCAAAGAGGTCAAATAGTTTTTCGGCAGTAATTGAAATATGTAACATAAGATGTAAGCACCAAATCCGAAGCACGAAATTCGAAACAAATCCCAATATTTAAATGAAGAAAATCCTAAACCCGTTTAAATATTTGAATTTAGATATTAAATATTGTTTCGGATTTCGATATTCGTGCTTCGGATTTAAAGTAGCCTTGCTACTTTCTTATATACCAAAACAGTGCTCATCACTATAGAGACAACAATACCGAAAAGCAAGAACCACGGCGAGCTTTGAAAGTATTTATCTGCCATTCGTCCAATAAGGGCAAATACCACAATCGGAATGGCAATGGTATATCCAAGTTCCCACGCAAGCAACCACGCATTAAAATCAGGTGTTTTTTTGTTGTCTTCGGGCATAAGATAATTATATACCAAACACGACACCAATCCACGAATGAATGCGTTGGCCTAAGGACTCTTCGTCCCAAGGCGAAAACGACACAAATTATTCGTGTGCCCTATTCGGAAGGGTTCTTAACTATTTGTGTCGAGTAAGAGGTTCTTAACATTCAGAAATTATTCGTCTGCCTATTTCGGAAGGGTTCTTAACATTCATTGTCCTTTCATCCCTCTTCTTCATACTGTAGTAGTGAAAGATTGTTATGGGCTAACCGTCGTATAGATATGAAAAAGATAGTAATCGCATTTGTCTTGGTTATCCTTGTGGCAACAGTTTCTGTTGCGCTTTTAACTCGAACGGAAACAGCCAAAAATAAGCAGAATGGCAACGACACTGTTATCACCTATCCTCACGAGGTTCTCCTACGTGTAGGAGAGACAAAGAATATCGGTGACCTTGTTCTTACTCTTGAATCGGTACCTGAAGACTCGCGCTGTCCAATAAATGCAAAATGTATTTGGGCAGGGCGTGTGGCTATCTCTCTCATCGCTCGGGAAGCGGGCCTTGCAAAAACTCTTGTATTGAAAACGGACGACGCACCAGTTTCTTTCGCTGGCGTTCTTTTAAGCATTGCAAATGTCGCACCTCTAAAAGAAATGGGTGCAATTTCAAGCGGTCAGTACGTTATTACGATTAAAGTAGATAAAGAAAAGGTTGGTTCAATCGATACAACCGGCAAGACTGGCATCGTGGGTACGGTAAAAATTGGCCCCACCTGTCCTGTCGAACGTATTCCGCCGGATCCGAATTGCGCCTATAAGCCTTACGCCGCAAATCTTGTTATAAAAACTGCTAAAGGTGACACGGTAAAGACTGTTTCCGCTGGCACCGACGGCGCCTTTTCTGTTCTTTTGCCGCCCGGAAGGTATATAATTGAAAATGCCGGAACTAGAAGTATGCCGACGCTTGCACCAGTTGTGGTTGTGGTAAATACTGGATCTTTAACTCGAATCGATCTTATCTTTGATAGCGGTATTCGATAAAATTTTTTGAAGCTTTCACGTAATGGACAACAAACAATTTTCTATACTTATCCTTCTTCTCATTGTTGTCGCTTTTGGCGTGTTTTTTATTCACGAGAGTACAAGCGGTTCCCCGATCTTTTCACAGCTTGGATTGGGGAATTTATTACACACAGCCTCGACATTTGAAGAATGCGCGGCCGCGGGTAACCCCATTATGGAATCATATCCGCGCCAGTGCAGAACAAAGAACGGAAAAACTTTCACTGAAGATGTTGGCAATGTGGTAGTCAAGCAAAATCTGATTCATGTCTCAAGTCCTTTGCCTAACGAAGAAATAAAAAGTCCGCTCGTGGTGGAAGGGGAAGCGCGCGGCAACTGGTTTTTCGAAGCTTCGTTTCCCGTAAAGCTCCTTGATGAAAACGGAAATGAAATTGCGAAGGGCAGTGCCCAAGCTCAAGGTGAGTGGATGACTACAAACTTCGTGCCGTTTAAAGTGACTCTTACATTTAAAACGTCGACAACAAAGACTGGTATATTAGTATTAGAAAAAGATAACCCTTCCGGAGATCCAAACCGCAATGATTCACTGCGGCTGCCGATAAAATTTAAAAGTACCACTTCAGTCTCCACTGACCGGCATGCTTTTGACGGCTGTGTCATCAGCGGCTGCAGTAGCCAAATTTGTTCAGATAAAGAAGTCATAAGCACGTGTGAATATAAAGCTGAATATCAGTGCTACAGAGCGGCTCGTTGTGAACGGCAAGCTTACAATCAGTGTGGGTGGACACGAGACTCTTTGCTCAAGCAGTGCTTGGCGAATGCGAGATGAGTTTTTATCAAACCGATGGGCACCATTGGGAATTTTAAATTCCCAATGGAATTCCCAATGGTGCCCATCTGGACTTCTCCCTTCTTCCTAAAAAGCTAACTAGCTACCAGCTACAAGCTTCTCTCCCTGTGCATAACCTCCTACTGTGACAGTCAAAAAAATCATATAATTACAGGGCTAAATTAAAAAAGACACATCCGCGTTCATGCAACACTTTTTAAAACATAAGATTTTGATCTGTATCAGTATTGCCTTTGTGCTGCAAGGTTTTTTTGCTGTACCTCTCTACGCTAAAGAGCCAACCACTCTTGCCGCTCTTTCTCTCGTCCACATTACACTCTTTGATAAAGTCATTTCCTTTGTAGAACATCTCTTTTCTTTCCCTCTACCAACCTTTAAAGCCAAAACAACCATTGCTTCACCAAAAGAAGTGGCTTTGTCTTCAAAGCCACTGGTGGTTTCTTCTTCTTTCCCCGTTAGTCCGACTGCTGTAAACAGCAGTCCGACTAACTCCCTTTCTCCTTCTTCCTTTTCACCTTTAATTCTTCAACTTTCAACTACCCTGTCTTCTCTTGAAGCTAAACTGAAGCGTGACCTAGCTAAAGCTTCAGAGATCTATCTTCCTCAAGTTATTTATCTGCCAGCAAGTCCTTCTGCCAATTCTCCGAACACGACAGGGGGGGGTAACACCGTTATTTACCAAACCGATCCTTCCATTCAAGGACAAATCGCTTCTCTTCGAGACATGATTGCGGCGACGGGGAAGATCGACAAGTTGGCAAATACCACTATCACTACTCCTTCAATCACCGGGGGTTCCTTCACTAACGTTTCGGCTTCAGGTTCATTCTCGGGTACGTTCTCTGGTACCACCGCTACTCTCACCACTCTCATCGTTTCTGGCACTGGCACATCAACCG
>Ga0209515_10001006_pt1 | contig 48721 bp, 46 predicted proteins | sample Subgroupgradi54m_FD_187454 | JGI IMG/M metagenome (GOLD analysis project Ga0209515, IMG submission 187454) | Subsurface groundwater microbial communities from S. Glens Falls, New York, USA - GMW60B uncontaminated upgradient, 5.4 m (SPAdes)... ... | reverse complement strand
GAAAGATTTGGCAATCGATAGGAAGCGGCTCCGTCTGCGCGTTAGCGCAGAACAAAACCCGCAAAATCTGCTTCCTTAATTGAAAAAACTTTTCGCGCGCTCTCAATGAAAGGTTTGTCAATTTTTGCGGGCTTTGTCCGTCGTCAGATGGCGAGCCGCTGGGTAGGATATCGCGAGCGAAGCGAGCGGCAATTCCTCTTTTCAGGAATTTTTGATAAAATAGGTTCGGACTTTGTCATATAATTGCACCAATATCAAACTTTCCGATTTTTGCCCGACCGATTCGGCCGCGCGAAGCGCGGAAAGGTATGGAAACATTGGCTCGCCGCGCACGGCGCGGCTCGCCAAGCGCAGGTTCGAAATCCCTTGCGATTTTAAGTATTTGCTTTGCCCAATCATATGAATAACGAACAACATAAATTTTTCCTTTACGCCCGCAAGTCCACCGATGTGGAAGACAAACAAGTGCGCTCGATTGAAGACCAGATCGCAGAATTGCGCGCCTTTGCCAAGCAAGAAAACTTGAATGTTATTGATGTCTTGATTGAAAAACAAAGTGCCAAAATTCCGGGCAGGCCGATATTTAACGAAATGCTGGATAAAATAGAACGCGGCGAAGCTAACGGAATTTTGGCTTGGCACGCGGACAGGTTGGCGCGCAATTCTGTGGACGGCGGGCGTATTATCTATCTTTTGGACATGGGTAAACTTGCGAGTTTGAAGTTTCCAACCCTGTGGTTTGAAAATACGCCACAAGGAAAATTTATGTTGAACATTGTATTTGGGCAAAGCAAATACTATGTGGATTCTCTTTCCGAAAACACGAAGCGGGGTTTGCGCCAAAAAGTAAAACGCGGAGAATATCCCGGCCCCGCTCCAATCGGCTACATCAACGACAGTCGCACCAAAACGGTGGTTGTGGATAGAAAGAAAGAAAAAATCATTCGCGGGGCCTTTGAACTTTACGCAACTGGTGAGGCACGACTTGAAGATATATCGGACTTTTTGGCGCAACGCGGGATATTTTCCCGCGGCGGAAAGAGAATCCACAAGACGAGGGCGACTTTTATCCTTTCAAATCCGTTCTACACTGGACTATTTCGCTACTCCAAAGAATTGCACGAGGGCAAATACGAGCCAATCATCGCAAAGAAAATTTTTGATAAAGTCCAAGAAGTTTTGAAGCAGAGAGGAAGGCCGCACCACAAAACCAAGTATGAGCCGCAGGATTTTTGCGGGCTTCTAAAATGTGGCACTTGTGGTATGTCCATAACTGGCGAATACAGGGTTAAAAAGCAGAAAAATGGAAATGTCCACGATTATATTTACTACCACTGCACCAAGAAAAACAAAACAATCAAATGTCTAGAACCCTGTATTCGCCAAGAGGAACTGGACAAACAAATTTCCTCTCTGCTTCAAAAATTTTCTTTGCGTCTGGATTGGGCGGAAAAACTCTTGGAAATGGCAGAAAAAGATAAGGAAAAATCCACCCAATCCATTTCTGCTTTTGTTCTTGAATCCCAAAATCAAATCCGCGCCATACAAACAAAGCTCCAGCGACTTCTCGATGGCTATTTAGAGCAAGATATTGAAAGGGAAATATACCGCGAACAAAAAGCAGTTTTATTGTCTGAAAAGAAGTCGCTGGACGAGAAAACGGCGCGGATTGAACAAAAGCAGAATGATTGGCTCGAACCGATGAAGGAATGGATAAAAGTCGCTACAAACCTCGTCAAAATCGCAAGGGATAGCAACCTTTTGGAGAAAAAGGTTGCTGCCAAAGAAATCTTTGGCTCGAATCTGCGCTTGGCGAGCCGCGCCGTGCGCGGCGAGCCAATGTTTCCATACCTTTCCGCGCTTCGCGCGGCCGAATCGGTCGGGCAAAAATCGGAAAGTTTGATATTGGTGGGCGAGGAGGGACTCGAACCCTCAAGCCTTGCGGCACATGCCCCTCGAACATGCGCGTATACCGATTCCGCCACTCGCCCGCGTATCTAATTTACTCGGCAGAGCCTCAAACAAAAAATTGATGCGAGTGTCGGCCCTGGGCGCTTTTGCGCCCGTTCAATCCTCGCTTGTTCGGATTGAACCCACTCGCCCATATTTACTTAGAAATTTTTAATTTCTGATTTTTAATTTTCATTTTTTCCGACTTCCGACGCCGCTACTTCGGCAAACTCCACCTGTTTCATTTTAGAACGCTTGTCAATTTTGCCTCTAAGATAATATAATTTTACTCGCCTTACTTTGGCTTGGGACAGAATTTCAATTTTATCAATGGTCGGCGCGTGGAGCGGAAAAATTCTTTCAACGCCCACGCCGCTTGAGATTTTTCTTACGGTAAAAGCGGCCGACTTGCCTCGGCCATGCTTAACGGCAATAACAATGCCTTCAAAGGCCTGAAGTCGCTCTTTGCCGCCTTCTTTGATTTTTTGCCAGACGCGCACTTTCATCCCCGACTTAATGTCGGGGATATCGGTTCTTAGACCTTTTTTATCAAATAATTTAATCTTGTCTGTCATAAATTTAACCTGCTTATTATGCCACTATTTTTCTAATTTGGTCAATATGGCGAATAAATCTTTCGGTAAATCCGTCTCCATTGCCAGTTTTTTCCCGGACGGCAAACTAAAGCTTAAGTAATATGCGTGAAGAAACTGGCGGGTCAATCCTTCTGGAGCTTCTTTATTTTTTCCATAAACCTTATCGCCGATAACCGGATGTCCGAGCGAAGCCATATGAACACGAATCTGATGCATCCGGCCGGTTTCTGGGCTTACTTCAACTAAAGAAAAATTTCGGTATTTTTTTATCACTTTATATTCAGTCACTGCTAATTTGCCTTTGATTATTTTTTCCGAATTTTTCTCCGGCCTCACCACCATTCTTCTTCTAAAATCTTTAATTGATCGCGCCAGTTCCGAAATAATTTCGCCCTTTTCTTTTGGATGGCCCCAGACCAGAGCAAGATATTTTTTAACAACTTTTCCCTCCTGCCATTCTTTTTTTAAAAATTCAAACGCCTCCTGGTTTCTGGCAACAACAAGAAGTCCTGATGTGTCTTTATCCAAGCGATGAACAATTCCTGGCCGCAAATTCTCTTGCCCTAAGTTTGTCGAAGGGTCGCCAACATTTTTTATTTCCGGATAGCGCGCTATTAAAGCATTGGCAATTGTCCCACTTGGTTCATTTATAGAAGGATGAACAGAAATCCCCGCTTGTTTGTTTAAAACAACAACGTCTTCATCTTCATAAACAATATTAAGCGGAATATTAAAATCCGGTTCAAGTTTTATTATTTTGTTTACAATTTTATTCAAGGACATCTTCCTTTTCAGAAAGTTCTAAAATACCCGTATTATCAAAATAAGGAGTTCTTAATCCTTTCTCCCAGCTCCAGTTATGATAAGCTGCTCGAATCATTTTACCAATGTCTCCGTGGGTTACTATCAGAACATTTTTATCCGGATGTCTTTTTTGAATTTCTTCTATTATTTTCTTTCCTCGTTGATAAAGCATTGGGAAACTTTCGGCTCCTTCAATTTCCAAAAAATAATTTACTTTGTCGGTAGCTAAAATTTTCGAAGTATATTTAGGAATATCCACCACTGGCTTTCCTGTTAAAATACCAAATTCTCTTTCTATTAGATGCTCATCAGAAACTATTTCATCTATACCTAATTTATCAGCAATAATGCGCGCGGTTTCATATGCGCGTTTTAATGGCGAGGTATAAATTAATTCAATATTATTATCTTTGAGCTTCTCTGCAACTATTTCGGCTTGCTGTCTGCCGAGATCCGTCAATTCTGTATTTCTTCTACCATTCAAAATACCCACGGCATTATCCGTATCTTGACCATGTCTTACTAAAAAAATTTTATTCATAAATTTGTGGGCGGTATAGGGATCGCACCTATGACCTCGTCGATGTCAACGACGCGCTCTAACTACTGAGCTAACCGCCCAATCGGTGGAATTATACAACTCTGCTCGAATATTTTTTGAGGGAAGGCCAAAATTTTTTCACTACTAATCAGAATTTATTCATTAAGAATGGAGTCAAATATGATTTCAATTTCAGTTTCACTTTTTGATATTCAAGCACGGAAAAACAAGGGCTTACTAAAAGAAGTCCGACACCCTCGACCAGGCAAGTCGGTTCATATACTCGTCGTTATAGTTATCAATATGCGATGAGACACACAAAAACGCAATTATTGCGCCTTTCACCACAAACCACATTCTCGGCCACTGATTTGGACGCAAGCCGGAATTTGGTATTACAAGTTCGACTTTCCATAAAGTCCAAATATCGTTCTGTATAATACGATGAAGCTTGGCAGGCGCAATCACTTGTCGAGGATTTGTTGGATTAAATTGCACATCGCATAATCGTTCAAAAGCAGAAAAACCATCGCGTATAGTACGAAATCGCCGCTCCAGAGCGACGATTTCTTTCTGAATGCCATCGTGGTATAGAAATTCGATCATGAGTTTCCAAAATCTGTACCACGATAAAATGCGAGTTCGTAAGGGATTTCCTTTCGCAGTTCGGTGCCAACATATGGAGCCTCGGCATGGGACAATTCTTCTAACTGTTTACCCGTGAGGTTTCCGTATTTCAGCACGATTCGGTCAAGCATATTCTTTTCTTCCGTATCAAAAACGGAAATATCCGGTTCGACGAGACAACGATATACTTCCGTCGCATTATATCCCTCGCGTTCCTCGACTTGTTCAATGCCAAGTGTTTTCTTTTTTGTCATCTCCGCGGTAATCTCTTCTAAAGCCGACGGCACAGGCCCCATTGGAAGCGCGCGATATACATCGCCGGTAATCGACTTATATACATCGCCGGTAATCGACTTCTGATTTTTTTCGTACAAATCAAAATCTGCGAAATACAATAATTTCGCTAATTTCTTTTTGCCGCGTACTTCGCCTTTTAGCCTCTGACATAGGTACAGAACGGCATTTTGATACTTTTTCCGATGTAGGAACATATCACTAATATAGTACCAATTTTGAAACAAAGAAACAATATTGGTGCGCGCGCTAGGATTCGAACCTAGAACCGGTCGTGTATAAGACGACAGCTCTGCCGTTGAGCTACGCGCGCTTACGCGGCTGCCATTATCGCTTCAAATTCATCTCTTTCAATCGTTTCTTTTTCAATAAGCCGCTGGGCAATTTCGTTCAGTTTCTTCCGTCTTTGGGAAATAATTTTTTTTGCCGTGTCGTAAGCGACATAAAGAAAATTCTTAATTTCCGTGTCAATTAATTTCGCCAGCGATTCGGAATAATTTTTTGTAGTTCCGAGTTCGCGGCCCAAAAATACCATTTCATCTTTTTCTCTCAAAGTGATGGGGCCGATTTTTTCCGACATTCCGTATTCGGTTACCAGCCGCCGGGCTAAATCGGTCGCTTTTTTCAGATCGCTTGAAGCACCGGTGGTCAGCTCCTTAAAAACGACTTTTTCGGACGCGTAGCCACCCATTAAGACGGCGAGATCGGCCAAAAACTGGCTTTTGGAATAAAAATGGCGATCTTCGGTGGGAAGATTCATCGTATAGCCGCCGGCCTGCCCGCGAGAAACAATGGAAATTTTATGGACCGGATCGGCATGGGGCATTACGCCGGCAACCAAAGCGTGCCCGGCTTCATGGTAGGCGGCAATTTCTTTTTCTTTTTGGGAAAGTATGTGGCTTCGGCGTTCGGGCCCGAGCAAAACCTTTTCAATGGCATAATAAAGCGTTTCCTGTTCTCTATAATCTTATGGTCTTGCCTCGCCGTTAAAATTGCCGCTTCATTAAGGACATTGGCTAAATCGGCGCCGGTAAATCCGGGAGTCCGTTCGGCAACTCTTCTTAAATTCACATTCTTTTCGAGCGGCTTATCAAGCGAGTGGATTTTTAAAATCGCTTCGCGGTCATTAATGTCGGGAATGTCAATCACAATCCGGCGATCAAAGCGGCCAGGGCGAAGCAGAGCCGGATCGAGAATATCCGGCCGGTTAGTGGCCGCGACGACAATAAGATTAGTATCGCGGTCAAAACCGTCCATTTCAACTAAAATCTGGTTAAGTGTCTGCTCCCTTTCGTCATGGCCGCCGCCAAGACCAGCTCCTCTTTGCCGGCCAACGGCGTCAATTTCATCAATAAAAACTATTGAAGGCGCGAATTTTTTAGCCATAGTGAACAAATCGCGAACCCTTGAGGCGCCCACACCCACGAACATTTCCACGAATTCGGAACCGGAAATATAAAAGAATGGCACGTTGGCTTCGCCTGAAACGGCGCGGGCGAGCAGGGTTTTACCGGTGCCAGGCGCGCCGACAAGCAAAACGCCCCTCGGAATTCTGGCGCCGATATCCAAAAATTTCTTCGGATTTTTTAGAAAATCAACAATTTCAATCAGTTCTTCTTTGGCTTCAATCGCGCCGGCAACGTCGGAAAACATAACTTTTTTCCGGCCGTCAAAAGGCCCCGAAAGCTTGGCTTGGGACTTACCGAATGAGAATGCCGAAACATTGGCGCGGCTGGCCTGCCGCATCATATACCAAATTAAAAGCCCCACTAAAACAAATGGCAGAAAAATCGGCAAGATAGTGCCGACCCAGAAATTCAAGCCGACATTCTGGACAACCTCGATACTGATTTTATTTAATTTTTCCCCGAGAACGCCGTAGTTTTTTAAAGTTTCAGTAAGAGAACTTTGGATTTCTTTTTTAGACGCGACACGGCTATTGTCTTTAAGGGTGATATCCAGATCGTCATTTTTGATGACGATTTTAGACACTTCTTCGCTATTGATTTTTAAAACAAGATCCGAAAGCGAAATAGCCCGCGGTTTTTCAAAAGCGGAATTCAAATAGGCAAAAATTAAAGCGATTAAAAACAGCGCTCCTAAAGCGATGAATATCTGATTGGCGAATTTTTTGTAGTTAAATTTAATTATTTTCATACTAAGTTAGAATTTTATAAATCCTTCACACTTTATCACAAAGATTAAAATTATGCAAGATAAAAAATTAATATAGAAATGAAAACGCCCCGGATGACTCGGAGCGTTTTCACGCTCCGGCCACCCGGGGCTTGGAGATTACTACTCTTCGAGATCCGCCGCATCAGCAGCGGTGAGGACACCGCGGGGAACCTCGGGGACCTCCTCGTCGGTTCCCTTGCGGTTGCGCTTCCTGCCTCCCCCTTCCTTGCCTTTCCTGGGCTCGTCGGCCTTGGTACCGTCCGACCGGTAGCCCCGACGAGTGTCGGGGACAGCTTCTGGCGGCATCTCATCGGAGATGCCGCCGCCGCCACCGTTGGTCTTCTCCTCCCTGACCGGAGCCGTGAGGCCGCCGGCGAGACAGAGAATGGCGCGGAGCCGGCCACGCTGGCTAATCTCGGCCGGTAACGGATCCCCCACGTCCTTCACGGGCTTGAGACCCGCGAAGTTGTTCGGACTTCCGTTCCTCGGATTGACCCCAGCGAAAAACCGGAACTCCACCGGCTTCCCTTCCTCATTCCAAGCGCCAGCAAGGCGTAGGGAATGATACATGCCACTCGACACGTTCAGCACTTGAAACACGCCTGCCTTGGACGATTCCACGACAACGGGACCGAAGTTGACGATCTCCTTGCCGCTCTTGTCCATGATCGGCTTGCGTTCACCAGTTGCCTTGTCGATGAACGTCGGCCGCCACGGATTGGCGGCAGTGACCTCGGCCCAGGCCTGACCGGTCTTGCCAGCCGCGATGTCGGCCAGCGAGATATAGGAGTTCTTCTTGATCTCCTTGGTGGCCTCCCAAGCCGCCGTCTTGGCCTCGGCCACAGCCTTACGGAAGCCCTGAAGAGCGAAGAACACGAGGCGCTTGCGCGCCCCCTCTACGCTTCTCGCGTAGAAGTCCACTCCGCCACTGATATAGCGGAAGTGGTCGTCGGGCTCTTTTTGGCCCTGCGGCGTGTTACCGTGGGGCTTCACACGAACCCAGAAGAACGGCGCTTGTCGCTCCTCGCGATTGTCTCGACCCTCCTCCTTGGTCTCCTTGACGGCCTCCTGAATCTCACGAGCGCGTTCGCCGGTGATCTCCCGGAGCAGGCCATCCTTGATGGCACGATCGATCTCCTCGACCGATACCCTATCATTGGGATTGGTCTCCGTCTGGCTTTCCAGCCGGCGAAGCCAGCCGAAGAACTTCATGTCAGGGTCGGTCTCGGTCCGCTCCACTTCGGAGCGAATCTCGTCCCACATCGCCTTGGCGGTGGCGAGAAGCTGGTCGCGATCGGCCGGAGCGGCCTTGCCAGCCCGAATGTGTTCGATCTCGGCTTCGTTCTGGAGCTTGCAAAGCTCCTGGTACTCGGCCATGGCCAGCTCGATCTCCTCGAGCCGCTTGGCCTTCTCTTCCTTGGTGCCCGGAAGGGCATCCAGGAGATACTTTTGTTCCTTGGCCTTATCGGCCTTGGCCAACCTATCGGCGGCCCTGGCCTTGGCCTTCTCAATGAGCTCAGTCGCCACTGCGGTGACCGAGGTCTTGATCGCGGTCTTGACTGCATCGAGCTTGGCTTTCAGATCTGAAAGCGCCATTAGTTTATTCCTCCGTGTTGAGTTGCATTGTTAGGTTGACGAGACAACGTTGGTTGCGGTTCAGCTAATAGCTGAATATTATCTATCGCTAGTTCCTCCTTTGTTTTAATTGCTCTAGACGAGCCGCCAGACCATTCAGGCGGCTCAAAGTCGCATCGGGCGACCTTTCTTCCTTTATGGCCGAGATTTTTTTCGCGAGCCACTCGGGGATTTTGTCAACCCGGATTTCTAAAAGCCGCGGCCGGTCCTTGCCGACAACCAGAAATCTTGTGATTTCTCCGGTGTCAAACCGGTAAACGTAAACGGAACTTTCATCTTCCCTGATGACAACTGATTTCTCGGAATCACCAAGGTTGACGATAATCCGCCACTCTTCCGGTTTGCCTATAGCGTCAAGATCAAAAACCGGAATCAGGCCTTTGTCGGTGCAAAGCCAGTTCGCCCAGAAAAAAACGGGATAAGAAGAGAAAACACCAAGATCAGTTTGCGGATGACGCCGCCAATCACTAAAACATTCATCCGGAGCCGAAGAACGGCGCCAGATATTGACGAGAAATTTCTCGTCAAGCAAGTGCTTTGATTGAACTCGCGCTTTCATATCACCCTCGCTTGTTAGGAGTTATGGTTATTTATAAAAATTGTAAAAAAACTTTCCAATCAGGTCCGGGAATATGGCTGCTTTAATAAAAAGCTACTTTAAGCCATATTTCCAGACCTGATTTTTATTATGTGCATTATATCAAAGTTACATAAAAATGTCAACCCCCTCACTCTGACTTGAGTGAGGGGGCGTTTTTAGCCGTTCTTGTAAAAATAGGGCTTTAAGAAAACAATGCTAAATTTTCTGTTCCGGTCGTCAATTCGCCGATAAAGATGATGCATGTGATCTTTACAATACGGCATGAGAACAACTTTTTTTCTAAAATCTGTTATCAACTTCGCAACCGTTGGAAGAAAATAACCATCGCCACTCGCAAAAACGAAAGTGGAAATTTCCGGATTACTGCTTGCAAGTTCTTCGGCTTTTTTTCTGATTTCTTCGTCAGCGGCATCTTTGACGGTTGGCACAGTAATAAGTTCAATCTCAAGATCTTTGGTATCCACTGCAAGATAAAACGAATTCCTTTTCAGATTACCCTCGGAAGTAAAGATGAAAAAATGCGCCTTATCAACAAATTTCAACGAGGCCTCAAACAGGGCTCGTATTAAATGAATGTTGATTTCCGAAGAGTCGAAACTTCGATCTATTTTCGCCGGGATAACCAAATTATCCCAGTCAACGAAGATAGCGCCAAGCCGCAAACAGCCTTTTGGCATTTCCCTCCTCCTTTAGGGCCATGACATTAGTCAAAAAATCACTCGCTTAATTAACTAATAGTAATAATATCATAAAACTAAAATTTTGGCAATAGCTTGACCAGGAAGTAGAAATTCGACTTGCTTTGCAAAAGCTTCGGAGTTTGTCGAATTTTCACTTCCTGGTTGACGAAGCTATAACTTTAGTGTAAAATATAATTAATTAAAATTAGTCCCGACTTCCATTGCGGAATGAGCGGGACATGCAACTTAACATTTTAATAGATTGATTGATTGAAATCGCCGGCAAGGAGGAAAAATGGAACATATATTAGTCAACGGAGTTCCATTTGTAGCATGTGATCTTACAGGAGTTATTAATGAATCAGATATTTTGCTGGAAACCGAAAAAAGACAAAAATTTGTTCAAGTACATGGACACCCAGAGCTTCATATTACTGGTTGCGCTGTATCACGGCTTTCAATGATCCATAAATTTCCAGAATTACCGGAACCAGAATACAAGAGTTATTTCGTAGAACTGAATAAAGATTACAAAGAGTGGCTCGCAGAATATGAAAAGAATCTTGATCTTCCAGAAGACGAGCGAGTATTTAAGCCCCTTCCCGACCGAGCTTGGGTAAAAGTATATCGATGGATTAGTCCTGATATTGATTCAACCACCAGCGGCCAGGTTCAGAAGCTAGCCATTAAAATGCCTTTTCTTGGCGAGAGTGTCGAAGAGTGTTGGGGCGAATTACAGATTAATGTGAAAAGAACCGTTGTAAGGTCCGGAAGAAACGTGGATCTTGAGCTGGTAAAATTCGGGCGGTATAAGAGTTTTGATAGCCAAGTCAGTGAATGGGTTCCGGAAACAAAACCTATTGAACCAAAAATCAAAAAAGATGACGAAGGCAACCAGAAACTTCCTCCTAAAAGCCATTACTATGTAAGTCTACGGCTTTATCATCAGAATTATCTGCCGGAAATTCCCGGCGATTGGCATTTTGAACCGGCTTACGCAGTAATTGCCTGCAAGGATTTTTACCGGATTGACGCTATCTGGCAAGACGAGGAAATTGTTATCACAGCTACCATGCTCGATGGTGATGCTACCGAAATTCCGAAATTTTTGAGGCGATAAAAATGGAAAGCCAAAAGCCACTGGAAACATCAGAAACAATTGTCAGTAGTTTTGCGATAATCTTAGACGAGGGTCCAGATCCGCCATGGATTTTTCTATTTCACGTCAATAAAGAAGAAAAAGAAGAGAACAACGAAACCACTCAACCGGCTGGATGGAAGCTTCCCGGCGGCCGTTATGAAAGGCCGCGCGACAGGACGCCGCGCCATGCGGCGCGAAATGAAACGAAATTAGAAATTGGAATTAATATTCGCCTTAGAAAATTCTTTAGAGGATCGCAATACGGGGAAGCTCTGCAAGAAAACAAAATGTTTCCGGGTAAAGACAAAACTTTGCCTTTGCGAATTTATACTTTCTTTATGGAAAGAGTCGGTAAAGAAACTACGGAAAGAGTTGAAACCGATGAAGGCGACGCCAGTGAGAGTTTTTCGCTCACCGATGTATTGCTAATGCCGCTATCAAGAAATACAAAAACCGAAGAACTAAATCCTTATGGGATTCACTTCTCCTCCCGAAGAAGGATATTCATTACTCTAAAAAGAGTAGGTTACAATTTCTTAGAACTCATCCCTAAACTGCCGGACTTGATTGATGGAATCAACTGGGAAGAGGTGGGAGAAGAAGTTTACTGGATTTTGCGGGACGCGCTTGACGCGCCAGAACTGGAGTTAGCAACTCTGCCGGAAGATGTAGAACCAGAGATGGAGAAACCAGTTAAAATGAAATATTTTCACGAGAAAACCTGCCCCTGCGATGCTTGCTGGCAAAGGTGGTGGACTCTGGCAAGTCAGATCTTCATAAATACTTAAAAATATCAAGGCCACGAACCGCAATTGCAATTCGTGGCCTATTTTTTAAAAATTTTGACAAATACAAAAATAGAAATTTATTATACTATGTTATGCTATAAAAACGATCGTTTGGACAGCATAAATTAAATAATAACTAAGTAATTTCTTTCCTTTCTTCCGTAATTTTTTCTTCCGCGACTGGTATTTTTTCTTTAACCGTCATTTCTTCCTTAAAAAGACCCAAACTCATCCGGTGCTCTTCGGGCACAAAAGTTAAAAGTTTGAATTGGTATTTTTTTCCGATTTCAAGAGCTCTCTTCATTTTATCTTCCGAACCGAATTCGGAAACATGGCAGAGACCCTGAAGTGTTTCGCCACAAGCCACTTCAACAAAAGCGCCGAAAGGATTAAATTTTTTAACCGCGCCGTCAATAATCATTCCTTTTTCCAAAATTGCTGAAGCCGTTTTCCAAGGATCGGTTTTAAGCCGCTTTAAAGAAAGCGAAATCCGGTCGTTCATTATATCAATAATCTGGGCTTTAATCTCGTCGCCAACTTTGACGAAATCGGCCGGATTTTCTACCAGTTGCCAATCCAGTTCGGAAATATGAATCAAGCCTTCAAGAGTTTCATTCCCTATTTTTTCATCCGCAGTTTTAACCGGCCATTTTATAAAAGCCCCCCAGTCAACAATCCCGGAAATCATGCCGGTAATAATATCGCCGACCTCGTGTCGGCCAACAGCCGCCTTGAGGTGTTCTTCATCGGCCGCTTTTTCGGAAACAATAAGTTTACTTTCTTGGATATTAAAATCCAACACTTTAACTTTAAAATCCTGGCCGATAAATTTGGTAAGTTCTTCAAGAATTTTGCTTTTCTCGCCGCCTTCAACGCGGGGATAATGTTCCGCCTTAAGCTGGCTTACCGGCAAAAACCCCTCAATGCCGGAAATCTCAATCATTAAACCGCCGCGGTTAACGTTTAAAATCTTGACGGCGATCGCCTGATTGGTTCTTTTAAGTTCGCGGATTAAATCCCAGGATTTCTGGCTTTGGGCGCCGGAAAGGGAAAGTTCTTTTAAACCGTTTTCATTTTCAATTTCAACAACTTTACCGAAAACGCTATCGCCCGCTTTCAGACCCTTAATAATGCTTAGGGCGTTGTTGAATTCAATTCCGTAAACAATGCCGACGCCCCAAATGCCCAAATCAATATATAAATTGCGGGCGGTTTTTTTAATAATCCGGCCTTCTATAACTTCTCCCGTTTTGGGCACATTAAAAGCCTTGGGCAATTTTAAAGCCAAGTTCTGCATATTAAAATTAACTTTCGCTTGAGCTTCCATACTTTGACGATAATAATCATAAAATAAGTTTTTGTCAACTGGAAAGCGCTTGCTATACTGTATTTATGCCTTACATACCGCAAGACAAATGGGCTTTAAAAGCCAAAAAAGAGGGTTACGCCGCCCGTTCCGCCTATAAGCTGATTTATATCTACAGGCAGTTTGGAATTTTAAACAGGGAGACAACCCTGGTTCTGGATTTAGGTTGTTCGCCGGGAAGCTGGGTTGAGGTGGCACGGGAAAAAATCGGACAAAAAGGCGCCATTATCGGCGTAGATATTAAACCGGTGGAAAAAAAGATTAAAGAAACGGCCGGCTTTATTTTTCTTCAAAAAGATATTTACGACGCCGATTTAATCAAGATTTTGAAAAATATAACCGGAAATAAAAGCTTTGACACAGTTTTGTCGGATGCCGCACCAAAAACCACCGGCCAAAAAGATATTGACCAGTGGCGAGCGCACGAATTGGCTTTAAGGGTTTTTGATATCATTAAAACAGAGCTTAAGAAAAATGGCAATGCGATAATCAAGATTTTTGAGGGGCCCGACACTCCGGAGCTTTTAAAAATTGCCAGAGAATTGTTTAAAAAGGTTCATCTTATAAAACCAGAGGCCTCAATGAAAGGCAACAAAGAGGCGTATATTGTCGCTAAAAATAAAAACCCATTTTAGGAAAGATTACTTTTTCCAGCCAGAGGCTGATCCTCCTGCCTGCGCAGACAGGCCTTTGGCGGGAAAAACTATAAATTTATATCCGAAAAAATTTCCCATAAAGGCGGATATAATTGTGAAAGCGAGCGCCATGTTAGCCCAAATCTTAGTGTCCAAACCGGCCGGAGCGCCGATTACATTAATAATCAGGTGAAGAATGCCGATATTTACAATCGCCACGGCAGCGGAAACGCTGAAAAATTTTAGCGCCTCGCCAGCAATTGTTTCGGCCTCCCTCTTTTCAAATGACCAGTATTTATTCCAAAAGAAACTGTTTATAACCGTACCGATAAAAGCAACCATAAAAAATAAATCCACAGTAATCCCAGTCGAAATGTTGGTAATAAATATCAAAAGATTATAAATTCCGGCATCAAGAAAAGTGTTTAAAACTCCTATTACCCCGTATTTGCCTAGTTCGAGAAATACGATCCGACTTTTGTATTTTGCCAAAAAATAAAACGCACTTAGTCCGGCTACGGCGCCGAGCGGAATAAATATTGCCCAGAAAATAACAAAGCCGGTTAAACCGATTTCCCGCGCCGCCAGAATGTCTAAAACTTTAAGATTTTTTAAAGTAGGCAAAGAAAGCCAAGCGACAATTTCGCCCGCTAAAATCGCTAAGAAAAAATCTTTTTTAAAAAATTTTATTTCCATATTTATGTCCATTTAAATCTTAATAAATCATAAAGTTATCCCCACTTTTATTGACATCCGATGTCAATAATTTTGGGGATAAAATGTTGATAAGTACGATTTTTAAGGTCTAAAACGCTTATTTATAATTTCTTCAACTTCCGTTCGTGACCGGGCATATTTTTGCCGGCTTAATTCCCGAAGTTTTTCAGCCGTATCTAAACTGCTTTCCTGTGCGTTTTCGGTCATAAAATTAAAAGGGGTTGTGGTCGCGCCATTTATAAGAAGTTTTGCGTAAGCGTGGCGATTGTCAATATTAATCAAATCGGATTCGTTAAAAACCGGCTCAAAATGTTTAACAAGAAACTTGGCATCATCGGGCCCGATTCTGAAGGAAATAATTGAGCCGACATTGCCGAACGCGGCATCGCGAATTTTTTCGCTAAGCTGGGCGATAAATTGGTGCGCCAAAATAAGGTCAAGGCGATATTTGCGAGCTTCCGAAAGAATGGTGGCAATGGAATCGGTAGCGAAACTCTGAAACTCATCCATATAAAGATAGAAGTCGCGCCTCATTTCTTCATTCCTCTCTTCGGCGCGCTTGAAAGCCGCCATTTGAAGCTTGGCCGTAACGATAAGCCCCAGAAGGGCGCTATTTAATTCTCCTAATCTTCCTTTGGAAAGATTAACCAGAAGAATTTTGCCGTTATTTATCACATCGCTAAAATCAATGCCCGAACGGCTTTGGCCGATAATATTTCGCATCATAGAATTTTCAACAAAGCGGCCGACTTTAGAAATTAGATAACCAAGCATTTCCGATTTGTACTGTTCGGTCATTTTGAGCATTTCCTTTTCCCAGAAATCGCGGACTAAAGGATCGGTTACTTTTATAAGAAGCTGGCGGACAAAAGCCGGATCTGTAAAAATTCTAGGGATATCAACTAAAGTGCCGGGGCTCACCTCATCGGCCATTAAAGTAAGCATGGCGTTTCTCATTGAATGTTCAAAAATTGGACCAAGATGTTCTGCTAAAAAAAGTTTCTGAAAAATAGCAATCATTTCCTGGGCGGCGAAGTCCTTTTCGGTCGGCGTTGCCGCTTCAAGAAGGTTTAATCCAACCGGCCATTCCGTATCGGCGGGATCAAACAAAACCACATCGTTGAAGCGGTGGCGCGGCACCAGTCCCAAAATCGCTTCCACCAGATCGCCATGAGGATCAATTACGCCAACGCCGGCGCCGCTGTCAATATCCTGTTTTATCAAGTTTCTCAAAAGAAAGCTTTTCCCGGTGCCGGTTTGGCCCACTATATAAAGATGGCGCCTCCGATCAAGAGGATTTAACCTTATAGCGGTTTCCTGGCCGCGAAACTGATTTCTGCCAAGCGCTATTCCTGAAACCGGCAAAATAGCCGGTGGCGGCGCCGCTTTTGATTTTAAGAAGCGCACTTTAGGCGTTTCCAGTTTGATAATGGGCCAATGGAAGATACCGGTTAATTCTTCGGCCGAAAGCCAAATGATTTCTTGATGATTAAATAATCTGAAAGAAAAATTATAGACAAGATTTTTAAGCGTTCTTTTCCGCGCTCTTAAGGCGTAAAAATTATTTAAATCAGGGGATTCAAACTGGGCGAAAGCGCTTTCAACGTTTGATAGAATTTGCTCGGATTTTTCGGCTGTTTCGGCCGAAACCAAAATTCTTATATTTACCGCAAATAAATTTTGTTTTGCCTTATTATCTATTTCTTCAATTAATTCTTTAACCATAGGCGTCAGCGTGGCCGATTCCGGTTTTTTTATATCTTCCGATTTTTTAACTTTGAAAAATTCCCTGATATTGTCAATAAAAGAAACCGGACTTTCCAATTCCCCGATCGCTGCGTCCAAACTTTTTCCTTCAAAAAGACGCTTAATAACTTTAACAGCATCGCTTTTTGATTTTTCTTTTATCGGCCGCGTTAAAATCTGCAAAGCGACGCCTTCGCCTTTGGCGCCAAGCGCGGAAATGGCGTTAGTGATAAGCCCCAAAGTGCTGGCCTCAAGCTTTTTATAGGTCTTAAAAGGCAGAATGTAATTTTTTTTAAGCTTTAAAACCGAACCGCCGTTAAAACCTGTTCTATTGAAAATATTGTAATCGTTTGTGGCTTCAATTTCCGCTTCCGGGAAAAATCCCTGAATTTGCCTTACGATCGTGTTTTGAAATTTTTGAGGCAGAGCCAGATAAAATCCGATTTCTTCGCCCTCCTCTGGGACGGCAATTTCAAAGACCAAATAGGGTTTTGGCGCGAATAACTTTTTTTCTTTATGTAAAATGCTCCCTAATGAATTGTAAAATTGTTCCATTACCAGAAGCTTGTTTTTTTCTTTTGACTCTGCCGGCGCTTCAAAAATTTTTGGCAGACGGATTTCAAGCAGAACAAAATTCAAAGAACTTAAAATCAGGCCTTTTTTCCAGGCCATGTTGAATAAAAACCAAATCAGCCAAAAAACAACGGCTATTACTAATATAAATATAAAAAAATTAGCCATTTATTTTTTAAGTTTCCCTGCTTCAATCAACTTTTGATAAAAACGGTCAATTAAAGCATCATGAAAATCGTCCAAAAGATGCGGATCGTTTTTCGCTCTTGCCGCTTCAATAGCCGCCGCTATCCCCTTCTCAAAGGCGATTTGTATCAACGCCTCAATCTCCGGAGTGTGCTGTTTTTCTTGTTCGGTTGTCATATGTTAATATTATACCAACATCTCCTATTATGACAAAACTGTTTTATGAACATAAGTACGCAGCGATTTTACTGTTGATTATCGCAGTCGCGGTTTTTTTCAGGTTTTGGCAGTTTGATTCAATTCCGCCCGGCCTTTATCAAGACGAGGCGATGAATGGCGCCGACGCTTTAAAAACTCTCCAAACTGGCGATTTTCGGACATTTTACACAAATAACAACGGCCGCGAAGGAATGATTGTCTGGCTTGACGCTTTGGCAATAAAACTTTTCGGAACGGAACCCTGGGTTTTGCGGCTTTTTCCCGCTTTAGCCGGCATACTGGCCGTTTGGGGACTTTACTTTTTGACTAAAGAGCTTTGGAGTCCCCAAGCCGCGCTGGCCTCAAGTTTTTTTATGGCCGTTAGTTTTTGGGCGGTAAATTTCAGTCGCATCGGTTTTCGCGCTAATCTAATGCTCCCATTTTTAATTTGGTCTTTCTACTTTTTAATGCGCAATTTTAAATTATTGACATCCGATGTCGATAAGAATTATCGACATCGGATGTCGGATTTTGTGATCGCCGGGATTTTATTTGGTTTGGGATTTTATACTTACATATCGTATAGATTCGCGCCGATTTTTGTTGCCGCGTTTTTTATTCCTTATCTTATAAAACGCCGCGCAAAAAACTTTTGGCTTGGCTTTGCTATTTTCGCGATTACGGCCTTTACCGTTGCTTTGCCAATCGGGATTTATTTTCTCAACAGTCCTGGCGACTTTTTCGGAAGGAGCGGACAGGTCTCTATTTTTAGGGCAAATAATCCACTAAAAGCCGCTGCCTCAACCATTGCGGCAACGCTCGGAATGTTTAATATTGCAGGCGATTTTAATTGGCGACATAATTTTGCCGGTTCTCCCCAATTATTTTTGCCGGTAGGAATTTTATTTATTTTGGGAATTTTAATATGCGCTAAGCGGCGAAATTCAAGCGATAAGTTTTTATTTTTCTGGTTTTTTATATTTTTATTGCCAAACATTTTATCAACCGAAGGCATTCCTCACGCTTTGCGGTCTTTAGGAGCAATGCCCGTAGCGATGGTTTTTGCCGGAATTGGATTGGTTTGGTTTTACGAAAAAATCCAGAAGTATTTTGATGATAAAATAAAAAATCCCGAATTTTACCCGCGTCAGGGACAACTTAAAAGATTAAAGAAAGAATTTTTTCTGGCTTTGATTGTTTTTCTAACACTTGTTGCCGGCTATGAATATAACAAATATTTCATTCGCTGGGCGGCCAATCCGAACGTTTTAAACGCTTTTAATAGTAATCAGGTTGAACTGGCCGATTATTTAAATAATTTACCGGCTAACGCTATAAAATATGTCATTTGGGACGCGAACGATAGAGCGACAGGTAACGGCCTTCCCGTTTCGGCGCAAACGGTTTATTTCCTGACTGCTGGGAAAACGAAAATAAATTACCTAAAATCCGACGAATTGGATAAAATAAAACTGGGCGAAAATGGCATAGTTATCGCTCCAATTTATTTTAATACCGATTTATTGCATACATTGCAGAAAAAATATCCTAAAAGCCGCGTTGAAATAATCGGCCTTAATGCCGGAGTTGTGATTGTTCCTTAAGTTAAAGATTCCCCCGCCTTCGTTAAAACTTCGGCGGGTTAATTCCGATTACTAAATCAAAGATTTAGATCGGAATTAAAAAAACACCCAGCGGCGGGCTACATGCCGCTGGGTGTTCAACTAGTACTGCCGGCGCTCTCGCGCAAGCTGTTGCTGGTACTTCTTCTTCCGGGCCGGCGACCAGGAGGCATGGTCGGGCGGCGGGAGCACAAATTTCCACTTGATTGTCGATAGGTCGTCGTGCTCCTTGCCGGATGCGACGAAGGTCTTCCCGCCCCTTTCTTTGAGGACTTTCCGCTCCTCGACGTACTCCCGACGGAGAATCTTCCCGCCCAAAAGCTTGTCGAGCCGGAGAAGCCCCTTTGTCACGTTTCCGGAGCGCCACCCCTTGTTGGCGAGATCAGTGAACTCCATTCGAATATCGCCGCCAAGCAGGGGCCACTCCCGCGCAAGCCGCTCTGCCACTACAGACTGAGAGCAACCATTTACAAGAATCCGCGCGACCTCCTCTGGTTTCTTGGAGGAGTTTTTGCCCATCGGACGCTTCAACGACGTGATTACCTCTTCCGTCCATTCCCCGCAATGCCCAGGCGCGATGTTACGATCGATCATCCACAAAAGTGTGGAATTCACATCAATCACCTCCTTTCTTTAGGTTTTCTGCTCTTACTCCGAACTAAGTTTGGTGGGCCCTGAAGGACTCGAACCTCCACATTACCGGTTATGAGCCGGTTGCTCTGCTTTGAGCTAAGGGCCCATAGCGGCACTTCTTAGGAACAAAGTATAATTAACTTATCACATTTTATGAAATTTGTCAACACTATAGCTTTTTTACTGTTAACAATTTTTGCCGTGCTGGCCGTAGTCAGTATGTGGAATGACAACGCCAATTATGATGAAAGAATTCATTTACCTGCCGGTTATTCTTATTTGACGCAAAAAGATATGCGGCTTAATCCCGAACATCCGCCTCTGCTAAAAGATTTAGCCGCTTTGCCGCTTTTATTTATGAAAATAAATTTTCCTTATCAAAGCGGCGGTTGGAGTACTCTACTCGCGTCCGATATTAGTAGAACGCCAAGCTGGCAAACCGATGTTCAATTTGGCAATGACTTACTTTACTACTCCGGAAATGATGCACAAAAAATAATAAGATATGGACGGTTGCCGATAATTTTAATCGGTCTTCTTTTGGGATTTTATGTTTTCAGATTCAGCCGCGAATTATGGGGAGAAACAGCGGGTTTAATCGCTCTAACTTTATATTCTTTTTCACCGACAGTTTTGGCGCACGCTCGGCTTGTAACGACTGACGTCGCCGCCGCGGCCGCGTTTTTTATCAGTTTCTATTATTTGTATAAATGGCTGAAGGTTTCGACAGCGCGTAATCTTTTGGTTTTTGGGATTGTTTTTGGTTTGGCGCTACTGACCAAGTTTTCAACATTTCTTTTAATTCCGATTTTCGGACTTTCAGTTTTGATTTGGTGGTTTTGCCAAATTGGCAGAAGGTTTTGGGCGTTTAAAGTTTACATCGGAGGTTTTATTTTCGCGCTTGTTATTGCTTTTCTTGTCGTCGGCACTGTTTATTCTTTTCATACTTGGAATTACCCGCAGCAAAAACAGCAGATTGACACCGCTTTTATTTTAAGCACTTTTGGATATAAACCTATCGTGAATTTTAATGTTTGGCTCGCCGGCACGCCTCTTAGGGCTTACGCGCAGTATCTTTTAGGGCTTCTCATGGTTATCCAGCGCTCATCCGGCGGCAATACGACTTATTATTTGGGAGAAATTTCTTCGGCCGGCTCGCGATTTTATTTCCCCGTAGTTTACGCTATCAAAGAGCCGCTGGCTTATATTATTCTGGCGTTTTTTGCCCTTTTTCTGGCGATTAAAAAATGCGTTAACCATTGCCGTAACCGGACGGTTAAAAATTGGCTATCCGACGGCTTTGATTTAATAAAAAATAATCCCGCAGAAATGGGGATGATTCTTATTATTTTGGTTTACTGGGGTTTTTCAATCCGTTCGCGTCTTAATATCGGCGTTCGTCATATTTTGCCGACAATTCCTTTTATTTACGCTCTTACGGCGCGGCAAATCAGTAATTGGATCAGGGGTAATATTACCGAAAGAATTCAAAATTATCGTGGATTTTGGCAACTTCTAGGCCTATATTGGAACAGGATTAAAAAAACAGTGTTAATTATTTTGCTTTTTATGTGGGCAATTCTTACCGTGATTTTCGTTTATCCTTCGTTTCTCGCCTACTTTAATGAAATCGCCGGCGGGCCTAATAATGGCTATAAATATGTTGTTGATTCCAATTTGGACTGGGGGCAGGATATTTTGCGATTGTCTGATTACATTAAGATCAATAATATAAAAGAAATTAAAATGGATTATTTTTCCGGCGCTCCAGCGGAGTATTATATTAAAAATGTTAAAATTGAATTCTATAATCGTGAAGTACCCCAGATTGGTTGGCTCGCGGTTTCGGCGACAATTCTTCAAGGCGCTTGCAAAGGCGACAAAATCCCCTGTTCTTACAACGAACGCGCCTACACTTGGCTTGATTCTTATAAGCCGATAACCAAAATTGGATATTCAATTTTTGTGTATAAAATTGAATAAAAAAGAGCCCCGCGCTCACGATGAGCGCGGGGCTGGTGCCGACGGCCGGCGCGGAGTGCTACCGCTTATCGAAGTGACTGCCGAACGACGAGGGCGGAGCTTTCATGACTTCCTCCTTTCTTAGCGGAGCTTGAGAAACCCTGCTGGGCAGAGGCGTCGGCCAGTGATTTATGAGGCATTTTAATACCCCACCACCCCGTCTTCCCCCTGTACCCAGCATTGTTTACATTATATCAAATTCACAGAATCTGTCAAGTGCTATTTTAACTTGTAAAAAATTCGGCTGGAAATTCTTAAGTCAACATAGTTAAGATTGTTCGTTTTATTTTTTAGCGCTTCGCGAGTAATTGTAAGTAGATTACTTGCGGTAAGCACTGGATCTTGGCTTTGATCAAGATAAATTGACCATCCCTTATCGGTTACGGCTTCTAAATTTATATTGGAAGCCGGTTTTATTTTGAATTCAATAATCTTAAAACGACCGTCTCCATTTATTTTTTCATTAAAGGCGGTAATAAATCCAATTAAATTTTTTTCAATAACGCGATTTCCTAAAGATGTATCCTTGCTCTCAAAATCCTGGATTTTTAATATCAGCGCTCCTTCGGTTAAAGGCGCCTCTTTAAAAATTATTCCCTCTTTATCAAAATAATAGCAACTGGCGCCATCGCACCAAAGGCCGAGCGGAAGACGTTTGGTAAAATCAATTAAGAGCGAATGAAACAGCTGTTTTTTAATTTTAATATCGGTAATCGCAGGGAAAGAATTAGCTAAATCCGCTTTCAGCCGGCTTTTTGAAAGAATCAGCAAATTTTCGCCAAGCTTTAGCGGGCGATTTTGGACGATAAGATTTTGGATATCGCTTGCGGCCACAAGATCATTTTTGGGAAGTTTAATTTCCGTAATCCTAAAAAACGGCGAAAGAAAAAACGACCACAACACCGCCGCGAACGCGACCGAAAAAACAGTCCAGAAAAAAAATATGTTCCTTTGCCTGGCCCGTTCTTCTTTGCCCGTAGTTTTAAAACGATAATATCGGCTTGAGGGCATATACTAAAATTTTCAATTTATAATTTCTAATTTTAAATTTAATTGAAAATTTTATTTTATATACCCTTCCAATACAGTTGGGATTTTTATCGTACCGTCCTTTTGCTGGTAATTCTCCATTATGGCGATTATCATTCGGCCGATGGCAAAAGCCGTGCCATTTAAGGTGTGCGCGAATTCGTTTTTCCCCGTTTTTTCGTTTTTATATTTTATTCCTAAACGGCGCGATTGAAAATCCGTATCGTTTGAAGTTGAATGTGTCTCACGATATTGGTTTTGTCCGGGAAGCCATGCCTCAATATCATATTTATTAGCCGCTTGAAATCCCAAATCGCCGGTACACATTTGAAGTACGCGATAAGGAATTTCGAGCGTCTTCATTAATTTTTCTTCCATAGAAAGCAATAACTCGTGTTCTTTTTGCGAGTCCTCCGGGCGCGTGAAACTGAACATTTCAATTTTATCAAATTGATGAACCCGCAAAATTCCTTTGGTATCTTTGCCGTAAGAGCCGGCTTCACGCCTGAAACAGGATGAAAATCCGGCATAGCGAAGCGGCAGTTTGGCTTTCAAAACTTCATTCATATGCATTGCGGCTATGGCCTGCTCTGATGTGCCAATCAAATATAAATCATCTTTTTCAAGGTGATATACCTCATCTTCATTATAGTCCAGGTATCCTGCTCCGCGCATTGCTTCCGGCTTAAGAAATACCGGCGGAATAATTGGAATAAATTCTTCTTTTTTTAAAAAATCAAAAGCAAACCGGATAAGGGCGAATTCTAAATCTACGGCGTCTCGCAAGAGATACCCAAAACGGCTGCCGACGACTTTACCGGTTCTTTCAATATCTATCCATCCGAGCTTTAGAGAGAGCTCCATGTAATCTTTTGCCGGAAAGTTGAATTTCGGTTTTCTTCCCACTTCACGCAAAACTATATTTTCTGATTCGTCTTTTCCAATAGGCACTTCCGGCAGGGGCAAATTCGGCACTTTCCTAAAAAGAGCTTCAATTTTTCCCGATAAAAGTTTTTCTTCGGATTCAAGATCGGCTAAATCCGCTTTAATTTTTTTGCCCTTTTCAATATCTTTTTCGGCAGCGATTTTTTTCCGTTCGGCGTTAAGTTCTTCTATTTGTTTTCTTAGAACACTTCGATTGTCATCAAACTCCAAAATCGAATCAATATCAACTTTAAAACCTTTAGCTTTAATGCCTTTTAGAACTTCGTTTTTATTTTCCCTTATGTATTTTATATCAGGCATAATTTTATTCTTTGGGTTTCATTGTCGGGAAAAGTATGATTTCCCTGGCAGTATGCGAATTTGTCAGAAGCATTGCTAGGCGGTCAATGCCAAGACCAAAGCCCGCGGCAGGTGGCATTCCGTATTCTAAGCTTTCTAAAAAGTCCTCATCAAGCCGCTGAGCTTCTTCTTCGCCTCCAGCCCTTAATTTTTCCTGCTGCTCAAACCTTCGACGCTGTTCCAACGGGTCGTTCTGTTCGGTAAACGCTTTTACAAGTTCGAGTCCCCCGGCAAAAACTTGAAAAGCATCGGCTTTATCGGGATTTTTTTCTAATGTTTTGGAAAGCGGCAATATATTAGCCGGAAAACCGCTTACGAAAGTCGGTTGGATAAGAGTTTTTTTAGCAACATCCAAATCGCCAAATTCTTTTATTAAATCATCGTAGTTTTTTTCTTTCCACCGCGTGTTAAAATCAACTTTATTACTTTCGTACTCAACTGCCAAATTACCGTTATTTACTTTTTTAATTAGTTGTTTTAAAAAATTCTCTATAAATTTTTTCAAGTAATCAGAATCTTCATAAGCGACGTAGACCTCAAGCATGGTGAATTCCGGATTATGATGCGCGTCCATTCCTTCGTTTCTGAAATTGCGGCCGATTTCGTATACCTTGTCAAAACCGCCGACCAGAAGCCGCTTTAAATAAAGTTCCGGCGCGACGCGCAAATATAAATCCATATTAAGCGCGTTTAAATGCGTTTTGAAAGGGCGAGCGGTGGCGCCGCCGGGAATTATCTGAAGCATCGGAGTTTCAAATTCATCAAAACCCTGTTTGTCAAAAAAATTTCTAATTTCTTTAATGATTCGCGAACGTTTTAAGAATTTTTCTTTTACTTCCTTATTCATTAGCAAGTCCAAATATCTTTTTCGGTAACGCTCTTCAATGTCAGCGAGGCCATGCCATTTTTCGGGCAAAGGCCGCAGGGACTTGGCTATCATCCGGATTTCTTTAAGCCGGATAGTTTTTTCGCCTTTTTTGGTTTGAAAGACCGATCCTTTGATTTGCACAAAATCTCCGATATCGTAATCAGCAAGAAATTCATCGTAAGATTTTTTATCTGTCAAATCGGCAGGGCTTAAGAAACACTGGATTTTCCCGCTGCCGTCTTCAAGATCAAAAAATGACGCCTTGCCATGAATGCGCTGAGTTTTTATTCTTCCCGCCAGGTAAAATTCTTTTTTAGTAAGCCGCCAGAGCCAGAATTTACCTATAACTTCTTTAACCTTGTAATCGCGCCTAACCTGCGCCGGATATGGATTTTTATTTCCGGCCTTGATGTTTTCAAGTTTTTTTAATCTTGTCTGGCGAAGTTCTTCAAGAATCGGCATAATTCATAAAACATGGAACATATAACATTTTAAATTCATTATTTCATGTACGTGTTATATGTTGCGTGACTAATTTTTATTTAATTCCCAAAAGTTGTGATAACTTTTCTTTATCAAAACCGACAGTAATCTGTCCGTCAATGTCAATTACCGGAACACCGAGCTGCCCGGATTTTTTCACCATTTCATCGCGCGATTTTTTATCAATAGAAACATCTTTTTCTTCGTAAACTACATTATTTTCTTTGAAAAATGCTTTGGTCATTTTGCAATAAACGCAAGTCGGGGTTGTATAAATTGCTATTGTCTTTTTCATTTTATAAGTTGTTAGTTGTTAGTTGTTTGTTATTTCCTCAACTTGCTTAACTCGGCCTCGATAATTTGAACGAAGCTTTGCGTCGGCAGGGCGCCAGCATAAAGCGTGCCATTGATAAAGTTGGCGGGCGTGCCGGAAACTCCAGCTTCGCCGCCGGTTTTGGTTTGCGCTTGAATCGCGCTTAAATATTTGTCGCCATCAAGACAGGAATCAAATTTTCCTCGATCCAAACCCAAGGTGGAAGCAAAATTCTTTAGATTGGCTTTACTGAAAGCGCCCTGATTTTCTCCCATTTGATTGCTGAAGAGATGATCATGGTATTCCCAGAATTTACCCTGCTCTCCGGCGCAATGAGCCGCATTAGCCGCCCAAGTAGATTCCGGCCCCAAAAAAGCAAAATCCCGGTAAATAAATTTAACTTTGCCTGTTTTAACATATTTTTCCCGCAAGATTGATTCGGTTTCTTTAAAAAACTTGCCACAAAACGGGCACTGAAAATCACCGTATTCAATAAAAGTAACTAGAGCGTTTTGGCTGCCTAAAACAAAATCGCCGGAAGACGCCGCCGGCAATTCGGCGATGACTGCCGTTTTTTCCGCGTTCTTTTTCCCGCCGGAAGTCGGGCTGTTAACCGAATAAATCACGGCTATGGCAATAACAAGCCCGGCAGCGATAATCGCTCCCGGTATTAAAAATTTGTTTGTTTGTTCATCCATATAATTTAATAGATTTAATTAATATTAGTTTATCACAAATTAAAAACCCGCGTCAAACGCGGGGTTTATTTTTATTCATTTTCATTAAAAGTTCATTGGCGTCATGGTGCTGTGAAACGTCTGGAAGCGTCAGTCCTTGCGAATTCAAAAGTTGGACATTGAATTCCCGATCGCCCAAAAGAAGTTTTGCGCCCTCATCAGCGCCCAATATTTTCAAAGCCGCGATAAAAGCGTCTAAATCTTTGGGAAAACAATAGCCGCCCCAGCCGCGATAACCGCCATGACTCACGTCCAAATGGGAATCACCGATTCGGAAATCGGCTGACACTCCGAGGCGGACATTTTCATAATCAACGCCAATTTTTTCGCAAAGTGTGTTCAGAAGATTGGCAAAATTAACTTTTCTCACGAACCAGACATTGCCGCCGTATTTGATTATTTCGGCCTCGGTCGCCGTTATTCTAACAGGCCGATAAGTGTTTAAGCCCCAGGGCGACATAAACGGCGCCTTTGGCAAAAGCGACAAAACAGTATAAGCGGCATCCAAACTTTTTTTCGTAAAGCCGACGATTTGGCGATCAGGCCTTACAAAATCCTCCCAAGCGCGCTTTTCGGTTAAAAATTCGGGATTAAATAAAACATTAAATTCAGGATAAATCTTTTGGAAATGCTCCGTTGTGCCCGGCGGCACGGTTGATTTTATCACCGCAATTTTTTCTGCCGGCTTATGTTTGGCAATCATAGCCATGGCGCTTGCCACGGCACTTAAATTGCACGAACCATCGGGGTCACGCGGCGTTGGCACAGCCACAAAAACAATATCCGCTTTGTTAATATCGTCAAAATATCCTTTTTTCGGGTCAATATCATATAAAAATAAATCATTGTTTCTTTCGTAGCCATTTTCCTCAAACCAGCGTTTGGTGGGCGTACCAACCATACCGATACCGATAATCCCAATCTTCCAGATATTTGCCACCGTTTCCTCCGATTCATAAATTATCAAAAAACAACTTTTTAATTATAGTGAAATCCCCAATCTTTGCAACAAAAAATTCCGCCCCGAAGTTTCGGGGCGGAATTTTAGTTTCACTACTATTTTCCGTAAAGTTCGTTCAGTTTCGCTCTGGTCTTGGGGCCAACATTACCGTAACCGATATCGCCGGGACTAGCCAAACCATATTTTTCCTGAAATCTTTGAACTGCTTTCTTGGTTGCGGGGCCAAAGTAGCCGGTAACGCGTCCTTCGGGATAGATTGAAGAATCGGTTTTAAGAGCTTCTTGAAGCTTGTTCACATCGCTGTGCTTTAAACCGAGAGCCAATGGTCTTACAAAATTGAATCCGAGAGCCGCGCCTTGAGGTGCCGGGCTTGCCGCCTGGATTGCTTTAATGTCATTTAAGATAGCAACGATCTCTGCTTGAACCGCGGCAATATCAGCAGCCGGAGAGGTCTTGGTTAGCGCGGCAATTTTTGCCACGACGGAAGCAATTTTAGTCGAAACGCTATTAAGAGATGGAGCGGCCGGAACAGCAGGAGTTGCGGGTGTGGCTGGAACTGCAGGCGTTACGGTTGGCACGGCCGGAGTAGCCGGTACCGCCGGAGTTGCCGGAACAGTCACAGTAACTGTTGCTACAGCGCTTCCGCTACCTCCGCCACCCGGGGCAGTACCGGTAAAAGTGGCGGTGCCGCCAGAACCAGTATCTGAAGAATCTTGGGGATCAGTGAAAACGTAAGTTATAGTACCCGGACCTTGGTAGGCCAATTGACCGGAAACTGCAGTACCGGAAAGAGTGAATGTCAAACCACCGCTGAAAGTACCGGTCGAGGCGCCTGTTTCGAGCAGAGTAACCGTCTGGGTGGTAGAAATACCGCTTTTAGCAGTTATAGTGGCTGTTGTGGCTGCTAATGTTTCAGCTGTAGCAGCAACCAAGTTCAAGCTCGTATCAGTAACTGTAATAAAGACGCTTGGCCTATTATCCGCAACAAAAGAAGAGGCAGCTCCTCCACCGTTAGTGCTAGAAATATTAGTCGCAGACGCTTTAACAATTTTACCACCCGTTCCTTCAGTAACAGTACCGCTGTTGGTCCAGGTAGAGCCGGTAGCCGTAAGAGTGAACGTACTGACCGCAAGAGTGGCGCCGGAAGCAACTGTTCCTGCCAATGTAACAGTGGTAGCTCCGTTAAGAGTATAAGTGGTAGCGCCGTTCCAGTTGACCGTAGAATAAGTAGTAGAGGCAACGGTTGTGGCGCTCGTACCGCTATAAGTCACAGTAGAAGTTGCCGCGGTAAATGTTCCGGTTACCTCAAGAGGAAAAGTCATAGAATTAGAGTTTGATCCCGACAGAGTAATGGTACCGCCACCGGCAGCAAGAGTTCTGCCAGCGGCAATGTTTAACCTATTGGCAACAGTAATGCTGTTTTGAAGATTAGTAGTACCGGTACCGCCGAACGCTAAATAACCGAATGTTGGACTTGAAGTGCCGGCAGAAAATGTTATCGTGCCTGACGTGCCGCTTGGCAAATTAAGAGTTGTGGTGCTATTTGTTGGAGAAGTATACAATGCGGCGGATCCAAAAATAAAATCACCGGCAATAGTAACCGTAGAAGTAGCGCCGGTAACCGAGTCAATGGTTGTAGAAGCTGACTGCTGAATGGTAGTAGTGCCGACGCTTAGCGAACCGGCGGTCAGTAAAACGGTGCTTGAAGTTCCCACCGAAAAAACTCCAGTATTAGTTAAACTGGCTCCTTCTCTAATAAGAAGAGTAAGAGGCGCGGATGAATTAGCAAGGGTATTTCCTTTTTGGTTATAACCCAAATAAATATTACCGGCGCCCAAGCTAACCGGAGTAGAAATTACGATAGTGCTGCTAGCCGTGGCAGGATTAGCTGCGGTGGAAGTCGCGAAAAGCCAAATATTGTCACCGGAAACAGGCGCAATCAAGGTGTCCCAGTTGGCTAAGTTCCAAAAATCCCTACCGCCGAGAGTGGAAGTAGACTGATTGCCCGTCCAATATCTATCCGCCGCTAAAACTGAATTAGCATTTAAAAACAAAAATCCCGCGACTAAAACAAATCCGAGAAATACAAAATATTTTTTAGACATTAATGTTTGATTAAATTATTATAAATTATATTTTAATTTTAAGGTAAAAAAAATCCTTTGTATATAGTTAGTTATACACAGATAAAAACAACCCCGCAGTTGCGGGGTTGTTTTTTTTTATCTTTTACCTTCTAAAATCCGGTTTTTGTTGTGTCCGATAGCAGGTCTTGCAAAATACCTTTCTGTCGCCACTTGGTTTAAACCACAAACTGTGAGGAGTTTTGGCGTGGCATTCGCTGCATTCCCACTCGCCGGTATATTCCTCACGAGGCGCGCCGTAATTTCTGGCGCCGCTGTTATCATCTCTATTAAACATATATGCCTAATCCTTTAAATTATAATTTTTCGACCTTAAAAAACTAATAGATTGAGTCTACATTTAATATTCATAACTGTCAATTAAAGAGCCCGACCGGTCGCGCAATTCTATTTTATCGTGAAGCGGATCGTAAATCTGATTGCCGTTGCCGGTATAAATTTTCCATTCTTTGTAGAAATTTTTATCGCTTCGGTTTTTGGCAACACAGGCGCCGTAATTTAGATTCTGTTCAACCCATTTCCGGCATTGCGAAGAATAGCCGTTTAAAATATCGTCGTCCGGCGCCCGGCAGGAAGAGGTCTGCAAAATAAGTTCCTGGCATTGGCTGTCCAATTCGGAAAGATCGCCTAATTCTATTCTCGGGCAATCATTCAACGCATAACCTATATTATACAAATTGCTTAACCAGCCCAAGCACCCGTTAACCCGAAAACTGCCTCCCAAGGGGCTTAAGCCGACAATTATTTCGGCAAGCTCGCCGCTATTTAAAACGATGTCGGAAGCTCCCTCAAATTGCGGCAGGACAACTCCCTTGCTAATAATCGTTTCTCCGTTTTTTTCGCTTTTAATTTTCCAGCCGGTAATATTTATCGGAGCGCCGCTAAAATAAGGAGCTCTCAAACTAATTTGCCCCTGGCCATAACGATAAACACTCATGCTGATTTTTGGCAAAAAAGCCGCTGGAGAAGAAGTTGAAGTTGAATAAGAAGCCGGTGACTGATTCCCATAGTAATAACTCGGCGTGGATGTGGCTATAAATCGTGGAAAAGAAAAACTAAAAGATTGATTAGATTTTATTATTTGAAGAAGATACGGCAAACCAACAAAGATGCCAATGAGCGCCAGTATCAAAAATATAAAACCAAATATGAATTGGAATCTCATATTTTATTTTCCAGTTTGGTTTTTAGACAAAGCATCTATTACTTTCAATTCCTCGTTGGCTTTTTCAATCAACCCTAAATTCTGATAAACAATCGCGAGCGATTTATGAACTCCTACATCGTTTGGGTCTTCAGCTTCGGCTCCAAGATAAAGCAAGAGCAATTCTTTCCACCGCTCTGTTTTAATATAAACATTCACAACTCCTAAAATCTCTTGTTTTGGGGCAAAGGCGTATTTAATTTTTGACGCCTTGTCTATATCGTAATCTAAACTGCCATCTTTTTCTGCAATAACGATGTGGCGACTGTACCATATAGCCAGCGCGTGATTAACGGCAACGATGGCCTCATCGTCATGGCCGGCATCAATATTAGCAATACCCAAGTACCACCAATTCTGGCCATAATCGGGAGCAAATTCTGTGGTTTTTTTCATTAAATCAATAGCGCGGTTATGATCTTTAGCCGTTAGCGCAAGCTGTAAATAGGAGTAATAAACTTCCAGGCGCTTAGGTGCTAATTCTATCGCCTTCTCATAAGCTTTGGCCGATTGTTGCCAAAGTGAAAATTTCAAAGAATTATCAGCCGCGCCCATAGATTTAAAATAATAAATCTGTCCTAAATTCAAATATGAAAAAACTAAAGGATGGTCTTTTACCTCATTTTCCAATTGATTAATCCCAAAATCAACAACTGCCAAGCGCTCTTCCGGAGCAAAACGGCCGATACCGGTTCTTAGCCACTGGCTATATTGATTGCGAAACTCTGAAGTACCAAGCGTTTCGTATTTGAGAGACTGCTGATAACTTTCAAAAGCTTGGGCCGGAGTTAGGGCGCCGGAACTTAATCCGGAAAAAGCGCGAGTAAAGTTAAGATTGGCCGAGGCTGACTTATAACTTACCTGCCAAATCAAGAAAATAGAAAATAGAAAATAGAAAATAGAAATCGCCGCAACGGTTTGAGGTTTAATAAAGGCGAATTTACGAAGATTATTAGTTGATCCGCTTCTAATGTAAGTAGCGAATCCTATCGTTAAAAACAGCGCAATGTAACTTGCCGGACTGTCAAAAACAAAAAAACTTTGAACCGCGTAAGCAACAATAAGCGACGCCCAAACCCATAATTTATTTTTCCAAAACGTCCAAAATAAAACACCAATTAAAAAGAGATATCCCGCGAGCCCGAGAATGCCGCTCATTGACGCGTAATCAAGATAAGCGTTGTGAGCACGGTCAAAATTTGTTTCTCGAAGATTATAAACTTTTGGGTCAAGAAAGGCGTTATGTAAATATAAATAATTATTAGGACCCCAGCCAAAAATCGGACGGGCTTTAAACGCGTCCCAAGCAATCCCCCACTCGGTAAAACGCTGCTGAACCGTATCGTCTTTTATTGAAACATTGGCGATTCTTGTAAGTTGAGGCGTGTTTTTGACAAAATCTGTACCGCGCATAAACCAAATAGAGACATAAAAAATAATAGCGATTAAAACGATGAATGCCAAAGGTTTTCGGATTGGCGGTCTTTGCCACGCAGACAACAAAATATAAACAAAAATTCCGGCGCCAAAACCCAAAAGAGCGCCTCTCGAACTGGCAAGAAAAAGCGTTCCGATGTTCAAAAAGAAAGCCGCCGCCCAAATCCAGTTGATAAAATATTGATGTCCGACATCAACATTCTTCCGATGTCCGACATCAATATTTAAACCTCTCCAAAGATACAAAGCAAAAAAAGCGCTAAAGATCGCGTAACTGGCGAGAAGATCGGTATTGCCTATAGTGCCCATTTGGCTTCCCGGGAGCCAAGTCCACGAAGCCTCAAAATACTGCGCTAAAACATAAAAAAATTCAAAAATACTTACAACCACGGCTATCCCAAAAAAATTTCGCCACTCTTTTTCATTTTTAAAGACGCCGTAAATAATTATGGCAAAAGTGACAAAATGAAACCAGGCGATCATGCCCGACATTCTTTCGGTGTTGCCCCAAAAACTGTGAAAGATATCAATACCGGTAAAACTTGTAATAATTAAAACTAATGTCAATAAAATTACGGCTTTCAAAACCCAATTAAATTTGGGCCGAAAACGGGCGTCAGAAACTGCTAAAATAACGTAAAAAAAGAAAATAACTTCCGTTACCAGTTGAAACAGCCAGATTTTGGGGAAAATAAAAGGAAAGAAAAAAGACCCGCCGACATAAAGCGGTATGAATAAAATAAAACCAATCCCGAATTTTATTAGTTTTAATAGTATATTAGACACTTAACTCTTGTTATGAGAAGATATTACCATTATGTGGAGAAAACAAGTAAAGATATTTTTTCTGGTAATAAGCGACACTTTAATATTTTACTTATCGCTGGGACTGACACTTTTAATCCGTTATGCACTTATAGAACGCCAGCCAATGACGCTTTACAGTTCTATTCCGCTTCACCTTATTCCTTTTACCATAATTTTTTTGTTTTGGCTAATAATTTTTTGGGTAGCCGGACTTTACGACATAAATAAGTTAAGAAACGAAGAATTTTTTTACAGAACCCTTATAACGACTTTTGGGGTTAATGCGGCAATTGCTACCGCTTTTTTCTATTTTATACCATATTTTATCATAACGCCAAAAATCAATTTGTTTATTGATCTGGCGCTAACTTTGGCAATTCTTTACTTTTGGCGACAATATTTTAATAAATTGGCCGGCGAAGTGTTTAAAATAGGAGTTATCTTTCTTGGCGCCAGTGATGAAACTTTAGAACTTAAAGAGTTATTCATTAGAAATCCCCAATTGGGCTATGAAGTAGCGGGAGTTCTGGCGCCGGATAATTTCGGTGAGTTAGAAAATCTTTGGCATGCTAAAAAATTTTCCCTTATTATTCCGGCGGAAAGATATGATCATTCTCAAAAATTGGCCGGCTTGCTTTTTGAATATTTTAAGAAAGGCGCAACTATAAGCGATTTGGACAGATTTTACGAGGACATCACCAAGCGCGTGCCTATTTCTATTATCCGCGAGGTTTGGTTTTTAGAAAACATCTCTGAAATTGAAAGAGGATTTTATGAAACGGTTAAAAGGATATTTGATTTCATATTGGGTTTGGTCTTAAGTTTTTTAACTCTCATTATTTTTCCGATTGTAGCGATCGGCATAAAAATATCTGATCCGGGGCCGATTTTTTACAGACAGGAAAGAATCGGGAAAAGCGGAAAAAAATTTATTTTGGTAAAATTCCGGTCTCTGCCAACCGCTCAAAATAACGATCACCTGATGCGAAAGCCAAGTAGCGAAGAAATTACGGCTTTTGGAAAATTCTTGCGAAAAAGCCACTGGGATGAACTGCCGCAGATTTGGAATATATTAAGAAACGAAATGTCGTTCATCGGACCCCGGCCGGAAAAACCGGAATTTGTACAGCGCTTGTCAAATGAAATTCCTTTCTACGAAATGCGCCATTTGGTCAAGCCGGGTATCGCCGGCTGGGCCCAGCTCCATAATCCCAACGCCGGTCCGACGCTTAAAGAAACATTGGAAAAACTCCAGTATGACCTTTATTACATCAAAAACCGCTCGGTGTTTTTGGACTTATCCATAGTTTTAAAAACTATCAGAATTTTGCTCTCCGGCGCCGGAAAATAAAAATGCCACCGCCGATGCGGTAGCATAAAAAGAACGAGTCATATAATTTAACTTATTTTCTCTTTTCCGGCAAAGTTGGCAAGGTCTTCAAGATGCCCACAGCATAAAGGGGCCAAAGCAAGACCCGAAGTAGCATCAAAGCTCTGCGTGGGTAATTAGGATCGTAAACATCTGGCATGCCGTCATAATCATCCAAAAAGCTCATGGCTTTTCTCCCTTCTATGACAAATTATACCAAAAGTATATTATTGTGTCAAGCTATTGATTAGAAAACAGCTATGGCATTTTTATATTTATTCCATCTTAATTATTCCCCGCCACTACCATGTCATGACATGGTAGTGAAGGAAAGATTACTAAGATTAGCAAAACTATATTTTAAAGTGGTATTTTAATTTCTCCTCCCCTTCAAAATGCGAAATGTATAATATAAGAATATAGCGCCTAATATTAAAAATTGAAGCAATAAAATCTATTTCTTCTTCGCAGGGAAACGGGGTAATAAAAACACTTTTTTGAAGAGGGTAAAAGTTTAGATCTTTTAGTTTTTCTCTAAACGCGTCTCGCGCTTGCCGCTCCAAATGAGGAATATCAAATAAAATTAAACGCCACTTTCTGTCCCATTTTTTCTGAGGTTTAAGAAAGATATTGTCTAAGTCGTTTAAGAGAACTAAATTTTTACCGGCCTCTGTTATAACAATTTTAATTTTTCCATCTTTCAACTCTCGATAATCGATTAGTTCCCTGATCTGAAGTCGTTTAATGTCGCGTAAAAATCGCTCTTTTTCAAATCTCTTTTTTCTGAAATAGCCTTTTATTACGTTTCTTATTATTAGAGCGCTACTAAGTGGGCTAACCATTGATAAAATAACCATGCCGGATCCCATGGCTAAATATTTTAATAATTGAGAATTTTTAGAGTTTTTTCTGATTCGGTATCGCATTAATTTACTTTAAATTTATTCAAATTATATTTTAACCAAAATCACCATCATTATCAAGTCATGACTTATTAATGGTAGTAATTAGTAAAAAATCAATAAACTAAAATAAACTAAAACGGCCTTATATAAGACCGTTTAACTTTTTTAATTCGGCGATACCATCTTCTAAGGTAACTGCAGGTTCCCAACCTAATAAGTTTTTTGCTTTAGAAATATCCGCCAGAGTGTGAAGCGGTTCGCCCGCTCTTGCCGGTTCATGAATATACCTACCGCCAATCATTTCAGAAAGTTGATTTATACTGTAACTTGTACCGCCACCGATATTTATTACTTCGCCATTACCCACTTTATCAGATTCGGCCGCCAAAATGTTAGCTTTCACCACGTCGCCCACCCAAGTAAAATCCCGGGTCTGCTCGCCGCCGTAAATAAAAGAGGTATAACCTGCTTTCTTATATCTTATAAAAGTTGCAATTGCTGAAGGATAAGAGCCCTTGTCACTTTGGCGCGGTCCGTACACATTAAAATATCTAAGTGATACGGCACTACTAAGACGGTTCGGCCTATCCGGTCTACAGAGAAGCATCTGACAGTATCTTTCAGCCGTGTATTTCTGCAGCGCGTAAGGACTAAGGGGATTTGCCGGCATATCTTCTTTAAGGGGCAAAACCGGCTGATTACCATAAATTGAAGATGAAGAAGAATAAATAAGCCGCTTGGCGTTAAGAAATACGGCAATGGCAATTACATTGAGTGTTCCAGTGATATTAACCGCATTAGTCTCTACCGGATGGTCGATAGAATATTGAACTCTAGGCAGAGCCGCCAGATGAAAAATAAAATCAATATTTCTATAACTCTCAAAAATGCTTTCAACATTCACATGTTGGATATCAAATTCGATCAGTTTTGCTCTCGGATTAACATTCTCTCTTTTACCGGTTGAAAAATTATCAATTACCCAAACTTTGTCGCCTCGGTCTATTAGCGCGTCAACTAAATGCGATCCGATAAATCCCGCCCCGCCCGTAACAATTGCTTTCATAAGCCAATCCTTTCTGGTATTTTTGTTAAAAAACAATATTTAAAAGATACTACAATGGAAAGTCATGGAAGTCAAAAAAAAATAAAATCTCGTTGGCCAACGAGATTTTTTAAAAACTTATTTCTGTTTCGGCCGCGGAGCTGGATAAGTGACGGTTTTTCTCATTTCCGGCAAAGTTCTAAAAACTTCAATCCGGAAACCCTTGATAAAGTCCTTAAGTCCCCGCCAAGGATTTTTAATTTTAATGGTATAAATGTACTTTTTAAGAGTATAAACTTTTACAACATAATAAATGGCAAGATATAGTTTCTTGGCAAAACGGTTTCGCCAATGAACAGCGTATTTCTTGATAAACAGCGCGAGCCACGGCTGCCAGACCGCTAGACCAGATAAATAAAGAAGGTTTTTCATAACATCATTCTGTTCATCATCAAAACAGTTCAAAGGTGAACGCTCAAGAAGAGATTCGCCAAATTCATCAACATTCATTACATAGTAACCTCTTTCTTCGCAATATTTGTAAATTTCGGTGCCGGGATAGGGTATTAAAATCGAGCGGCTGGAAAACCTCACTCCGGCTTTAATTTCAAGATCAATCGCATCTTTGTCGTCTTGAATAATCGTGTGGCTCAACTCTGCAGAAGTCGGAGGCAAACCAAAAATCATATTGTTGAAAACATTAATTTTGCGACGCCGCAGTAGACGGAAATTTTCAGAAATCTCTTCGTTGCTGAAGTTTTTATGAACTACCCGTTTTCTAACTTCACGGTTAGCCGTGTCAATTGAAATATTTAAAGAAACACATCCAGCGGCCTGCAAGCGCTCCGCCATCCCTCATTAATAGAATCAACTCTGACCAAGGCGTTAAAAGGAATGCCGACTTCTTTCGGATACCGCTCGGCAAATTCATCAAGCCAAGGATCGTTTTTAGCCAACACGAAAAGATCGTCTTCAAATTTGATAAATTCAACCGGCCATCTTTTTTTGAGGTCCAAAATCTCTTCAACAACGCGGTCAACGGAATGCCGCCGTTCGTATTTTCCGGAAAAACCGCGATTGCCCCCTAATTCTTTTCTTTCGCCAAAAGCCCCTTCTTCCCGGTATTTTTTCTTCAAAACCGGTTCAAAACAATAAGAGCAGGGAAACGGACAGCCCCGCGAAGTCATGAATGTTTTAAGCGGAAACATTCCCATTGCCGGCGCTTTTCTGAAAATAGCGTCACGATCGGGCAAAGGCATGGTGTCCAGATCGCCGACCAAAGCTCTTTTTACATTAATCGGCCCATTCGGGAAACCAAGATTTTTTATATCGTGAAGCGCTTCGCCTTTTTCGCCGCCGGCTAAACGATCTAAAAGCTCAACGAAAGCGCCTTCGCCTTCGCCGGTGCAAATAGCGTCAATCGGCTGATACTTAACGCAATCCGGGTAGTAAGTGGGATGAGAACCTCCCATTATGCTAAAAATATCAGGAAAATATTCTCTTACTCTTTCATTGAATTTAAAATACAGCTGATGAGTGCCCGTTACGGCGCTGTAAGCGATAACGTGAGGTTTATAATCCCTTATTTCTTCAAAAGGACTGGCGCTGTTACTAATAATCATTACATCGCCTTCGTGGCCGGCGACTTTAGCCGCGGCCAAAAGATAAGCCGGTCCCATCGGATCAATAAAATCTTCGCCCTCAATGACAAATAAAACCCGAAGTCCCTTATCTTTGAGCCCTGGCGCCATTGTTATACTCCTTTTGTTAAATTGTTAAAGTGCAAAAAATTATTAATTTAATTATCATATATCTTTTCTATGTTGGCAATAAACCCACGAGCAACTTCAAAAATTATACGGAAAATAAAGAATCCCGATAGGAATCGGGATTGGTTTTAACTTAAACTGATTCTTTTTCTCAAAATCATAACCTGCCAAAAAAGTCGGGCGTATGTTTTAAGAATGCTTATGATATTTTTGAATCTAAGCGCTTTAGATTTTCCAAATTCTCGCTTTTTCAGCAAAATCGGTATCTCTATATAGGAAGAACCGGACTTAACGGCATATACCAACAACTCAACCATCAAAGCGTAGCTTTCCGTTGAAGTCGGAATTTTCTTTAAAATTTCGGTCCGATAAAAATTCAAATGGTAGTATTTCAGCCGAAGGCCAAAAATCAGATTAAGCAATATTACATTGATTTCCGATATTACGCGCCTTGTTAAAGGCCTTGCTTTCGGGTTGCTAATGTAAGTAACGACAACATCGGCTTTAAGAAGCGCCGGCAAAAGATTATCAAACGACTCAATCGCCGTTTGGCCGTGGCAGGGCAATAGTCCGGTATACTCTTTGGAGGCCATACTAATGCCCTGAGCGAAGTTGAAACCCAAATTCATATTTCTGGCGTTGTGAAAAACTTTAATTCTCTCATCTTCTAAGGCAAGATGGTCGGCGATTTTACCGGTTTGGTCGGTAGAACCATCGTCAAAAATCAAAATTTCGTAATCAAATTTGTGTTGCCGAAGTTTTTCGCAGGCCGACATCACAGAAAATTCTATAGTGTTTTCTTCGTTATAAGCCGGCATAATAAGAGATATCGACTTGCCTGTCACAAGTCCTCCTTCATTCAATCAATTATTAAAAAGCTTTTCCGCATAATTACACGATAAGCAAATAAAATCAACTTAACGCATATAACCAAACTCAAAATTATTTTAGAAAAAATTATTGAAAATTAAGACCCACCGTTCACATTTGTTACTAGGTGGGTTACGTGTGGATATAGTTAAGAGGTTTCTAGAGATTTTAGTCAATATTTATGTTACAAAGCAAAATAAACAAAAACTGCCGCGCCAGCAAAATTTAAAACAACATCAAGAACAGTGTCTTGCCATTTTGGTTTAAGACTAATGCTCTTTTTTAAGTCAAAAGTTTTTTTAAAGCTGGATGATAATTTTTGATTTTTCCAGATTAGATATTCTGCAACTTCCCAGAAAAAACTTGTCACGGCAATCCCAATAAAAATTAAAATTTTTAAAGAAGTAAAATTAGCTAAAAACATTGCCAGAAAAAAACCTCCCAAAAAATGAAGCGCCTCAAAAAACCAGTAATGTCTAAATCCAAAACCATATTTTATCCCCAGCATTAAATTAAGAACAAAAAGACCTAATAATCCGATTGTTGATATTAGCAGCATACTATTTCTCCTTTTTTATTTAATTGTCAAACGGCTTTTTCTCTATATTTTCACAAAAAACAAAAAAGGTCAAACCAAGTTAAAAACCCCGCGATGCGGGGTTAGTTTCTACTCGATTATTTTTAAACCATTTCTTTGACGGCTTTGACAATATCTTCAGCGCTTGGATGATAATACGGTTCAAGATACTGGCTGGCCGGACAAGGCGCGTCGGGGATGGTAATTCGCCGAGGCGGACATTTTAGATAATTATAGGCCTGTTCACAAACTTGGGCGATGATTTCAGAAGAAATGCCGTACATTTTCCAGCCGGTATCAACGACTAAAAGACGGTTGGTCTTTTTTACCGACTCAATAACGGGACTTATATCAAGCGGCCTTAACCATCGCAAATCAATGATTTCCGGTAAAATAAATTTGGCATTTAGTTCCTTACGGGCCTCAAGAGCGTTAAGAAGCGCAATGGAAACCGTAACAATAGTTATATCCGATCCTTCAACGACCACCTTGGATTCAAAAGGGGTTTCGTAGTATTTTTCGGGAACATATTCTTTCTTATCGTATAAAGTCGGATGCCTGTGTTCAAGAATAATGACCGGATCGTCATCAAAGATTGCGGACAAAAGCATGCCTTTGGCATCAACCGCGCAAGCCGGCATTCCGACTTTTATTCCCGGAAAATGCGCGAACACGGATTGCAAACTGTGGCTGTGCTGAACGCCTTCGCCGGGCCGACGCGCCACAAAACTTAATATAGTTAAGGGAATCCTGTGGCGGCCACCCGATGCGTATCTTACTACGGCAGCTTGATTCATCATTTGGTCCATTGCAAGAAGCATAAAATCATTCCGTTGGTGGATAAGAATCGGGCGCATACCGTCTAAAGCGGCGCCAATGGCAAAACCGGTAAGACCATTTTCGCAAAGGGGCGTATCTATAACTCGAGATGGGCCAAATTTTTTATAAGCCGGCAAAACTTGCCCGTAAATACCCGTAATATTATCCACTCCTTCGCCCATCAAAAACACTTTCTCGTCTTTTCCCATCGCCTGTAGTAAAGCTTCGGTAACTGCATCTTTATAAGTAATAAACCTATCGTCAGTTCTGATCATCTTAGCCTCCGACTTCCGAAAGCAAATCTTGTTTATTCGGTGCCGGGCTCTCTATGGCAAACTTGACCGCCTCGTCAATTTCTTGATTAATAAGTGTTTCCATTTCATCTACATCTCTCTGCGGGATTCCTTCTTTATCAAAAACCTGTTTTAACTGTTTAAAAGGACATTTAGCCAGCCACTCGTCACCTTCTTCGCGTGTCCTATAACCCAGATGCCAATCTTCGCCGGGCCCCCAATGTTCTCTTAGCCGGTAGGTACAGGCCTCAAGAAAACAGGGCTGATTGCCACGAGTCACTTCAACTAACTCTTGGGAAACTCTTAGAATTTCTAAAACATTGTTAGCGTCTTCAAAAATGCGATGACAATAAACATTGTGCGGCTCAACGCGCGAGACTATCTCGCTACGGGGCTGCCGGGCTAAAATTGGCGATTGAGTAGCATAAAAATTATTCTCGCAAACAAATAAAACCGGAAGTTTTTTAACGGAAGCAAAATTTATGCTTTCCCAAAAAATTCCTTCTTCAACAGCTCCGTCGCCAAAAAATGCCACCGCAATTTTATTTTCGCCTTTCATTCTGAAAGAAAGGGCAATACCGACAGCCAAAGGAATGCTGGCGGCAACTAAAGGCACTGAAATTACATGGCCCACGCTATCGTCAAAAAGATGCATCGTGCCGCCTTTGCCGTGACAGCAGCCGGTGACTTTTCCCAAAATTTCCGCCATCATTTTTTTAAGATCGCCGCCTTTAGCCAGATAATGGCCGTGGCACCTGTGAGTTGAAACAATTTTGTCTTGCGGCTCAAGTGCTGCGATTACTCCGACGGCTACGGCTTCTTGGCCGATATAAAGGTGTACCGGAGCTTTAATGAGGCCGGAGTTATACCAATCGGCCAGCTTTTCTTCCACTAACCTGATTTTTAACATGTCATAGTATAATTTTATCAAAAGTTTCTTATCGTACCTATCCCCATTTGGCGCCATCTTTTCCCCTTTTTATTAATTTTTCAAAGAAATTATGCTTGTGCGGAGATTAATACAAATTATAACTTTCGTCAAGATATAAAAGTTTTTAATTTGACAAAATTATATTTTTACATTATTTTAATCCTAATGAGACATCATATTATTAAAGAAAAAATTATCTCAAAAACTAAATATGTGGAACATGTGGTAAGAACAGTTGACGGCTTTAACAGAGAAGTTGTTAAACTTCCGCCGGGCGGCCAAGTTTTGCCTTATTTTAAAGATACTTCTGGAAAATGGAAAATAGTTTTAGTCAGCCAATATCGTATTTCTCTTGAGAGAAAAACTATTGAAGGAGCCGGAGGCGGAATTGATAAAGATGAATACGTACCAAAAGCTTTAGCCCGGGAATTAAATGAAGAAGCCGGAATCAAGGTCAAATCCCAAGACATAACAATGGTTTTCAGTGAATACATATTAACATCGCTTCTGAATGCCACAATGTTCGGCGGTATTGTTAGAATCAATGCCCATATGGTTAAAAATAAAAATAAACGGAACAGCGGCAACGGCGAACGGACTCAAGTAGAAATCTTTGATCTTAAAGATTTGCTTAGAAAACGAGAGGCAGGAGCAATAAAAATTGATCTTATGACCTCACGACTTATTGATGAGGTTGCCAAAGCGACAGGATTGCTTATTAGAAAATATTAAAAACAAAAACCCCGTTATGGGGTCTTTTTTATTTTTTTCTCCCTGCGGGAGATGTCCCGAAGGGACACAAAAATTTCGGTTGAATGCATTATTTCCGGAATTAAAACGGTTTGTCCTTTTATGTCCTTCATTGAAGCTATATCTTTCATTAGTCCTGGAGTTAAATTATAGCCCTTAACATACACATCCGGCTTAATGGCCTCCATAACTCTCCAAGGACCAAAGTCGCCGTTTAAAACGACAAAGTCAATAACCTCTAAAGCCGCCAGCCAGCTTAATCGCAATTCTTGGCTGAATATCGGCCGGTCTGGGCCTTTCCTGACAAATTTATCGTCAACAACTGAAACAACCAAAATGTCACCGTAAGAATTTGCTTTTTCAAAATAATCAATATGGCCCGGATGGACTAAATCAAAAACGCCAGTGGTAAGAACAACCTTTAACAGATTGTCGCGATCTCTTATATCCTTGATTTCTGACTCTAAATCTTCAAGCGATAAAATTTTCCTATCGGTTCTTAAAATGATATTATTCACAAGAGTCATGGCCGTAAAATTTTCGGATTAATCCGGCAGTGTAATGAACCTGGTCCGCGGTAAGATATTGGTGGATCGGCAAACTTAAAATCTTTTTCGCTTGAGATTCGCACTTCGGGAAATCGCCCTTCTTGTAACCGAGTTCAGCATAGGGCTTCTGAAGATGAATCGGCACGGGATAATGAATCTTAGTTTCCACCCCATTTTCAGCCAAAAATTTAATCAGCTCCTCGCGCCGCTCAACCTGAATTACATAAGTGTGATAAACATGTCTTTTAGACGGATAGCGAGGCGGAACAATCACGCCACTGATATCTTTAAAAAGCAAATCATAAAAAACGGCATTTCTAATTCTCGCGTCAGAAACTTTGCGGACATCAGCCATAAGCCGCAGTCCTATGACTGCCTGAATGGTGTGCAAACGGCAATTGCCAGCAACCTTCACGCAAACATCCCGCGAAGCCAAGCCGTGATTTCTCATCAGCAGAATTTCTTTGGCCAATTCTCTGTTGTCTGTAGTAACCATTCCGCCATCGCCCCAAACATTCATATTTTTCAGAGGGTGCAAACTGAACCCACCGGCAATGCCCCAACTGCCAACTTTATTGCCCCAAACTTCGGCATCAACCGCTTGAGCGGCATCTTCAATTACATAAATACCGCGCCATTCTCTGTCTTTTTTAAATTGAAAATTGATTCTTTCAAAAGCAGGCATAAAAACCGGATTGCCCGTCAGATGAACCGGCAAAATTGCTCTAGTCCTTTCAGTAATCGCTCCATCTACTTTATTAACATCAATTAAGTACTCATCATCAACATCAACAAAAACCGGCCTGGCACCGACTAATGCGACGGCATTGGCCGTCGCGATAAAACTGTTGGGAACGGTTATTACTTCATCGCCGGGTCCGATGCCTAAGGCCTTCAAAATAAGAATTAAGGCATCGGTGCCGGAATTGACGCCAATGGCATGATTCACGCCACAAAGTTTGGCGAACTTTTCTTCAAATTCCTGCACCTGCGGTCCTAAAGTAAAATCGCCAGTTTTTACAAGTTCTTTCATATCTCTGAAAATATCGTCAAATAGTGAGCCGTCCGGATCAAACTGTTTATCAAGATAATTATAAGAGACTTTCATCATTTTTCACTCCGCCCCTCTTTCCTATGGCTTAGCTGATATTAAGTTTTTGCATTGTTTTGATATTGATATATTTCGGATCTTCGGGATTAGGAATTTTTCCGTTATCATAAGCTTTGATTAAATCTCGGACGGCATCAGAAACTGTAAACCGCGTTTGCCAGCCGAGTTCGCACTTTATTTTTTCTGATGAAATGCGATAAGAGCGCAAATCGTTAGTCGATTTAACTTCAATCTCAACCCTTGTCTTATTGTGTCCCTCAACAATTCTCTGAACTAAAATCGCGATATCCATTATAGATAAATTTTCCCCTCCAGCGTTAAACGTTTGGCCGATGATTTTTTCATCTTTCTCGTTAACCAACCTGACATATAAATCGGTCATGTCATAAATATGGATGTTAGGCCGCTTTTGAGCGCCGCCAAGAACAGTAATTTTACCTTTAGTAAGAGCCGCTATCGTTAGAATATTGACGATGAGATCAAGCCGCAATCGCGGCGCGTATCCGCAAACGGTTGCCGGCCTAATAATAACCCATGGCAATTTATCTTTGGGAATCATCCGTAGTTCCATTTCACAAAATGCTTTGTATTTTGAATAATCCGTTAAAGGTTCGAGTGCCAGATCTTCGGTTACGTTTTCTTCTTTCTTAATGCCATAAACGCTCGAAGTGGAAGCAAAAATAAAACGCTTTATTTCTCTAGCTTGAGCCGCTTTAATAACTCTCAAAAAGGCGTCATAGTTAACAGATTTACCAAGCTTCGGATTAAGCTCAAAACTCGGGTCGTTAGAAATACAAGCCAAATGAATCACGCAGTCAATATTGCGCATTGCACTTTCTAGATCGCAAAAACGAATATCAGCCTCAACCAAATCTAAAGGAGCGTTGAAATAATGCTTGAAAACGCATTCTCTAAAAACACTCCGACCAAACCAGAAGGTGTCTAAAACCCGAACATAATGGCCTTTATCTAAAAGTTTTGGCACTAACGCGCTGCCGACGTAGCCGGCGCCGCCAATTACTAAGATTTTCCTCTGCATTCTTGTTCCCTTTCAATTTTTAAAGTCCAAAGTTTATTAAAAATATCCTAATAAAAAACGAAGTTGTTGTCAACTTCGTTTCAAAAATTTATTTCAGTAACGCCGTAATGAATTTATAAAGCGGCGCCGCTTCTATTGAAGACCTGTTGCCTAAAACGCCAACCGCCAAAGCGCCGGCAACGTTGCCGATAAAAGCGACCAGTTCCATCGGAAACGCTTTAGCTACGCAAGGCGCGGTAAGAGCCAAAAAAGCGTCTCCGGCGCCGGTAGTATCAACGATTTTTTGCGATAAGACGGGAACTTCAAAAAAACTGTTATTTTTAATATCGTACGTTACGGTGCCAAGGTGGCCTCGCGTTACGGTAACGCCACCAGGCAAAGAAACTCTGCCTGATAATTGTTTTATCAAGTTATTAATGTCACCGCAGTTGTCGCGAAAAGCCAATCGCAATTCCGGTTCGTCCAGACAAAAATAATTCGCGCGCGGATATTTGGTAATGGGATTGTAGCCCATATTGGCGGTATTAGTTTGGGCATTCACCGCTAAAAATTCTTTCCGGTCGCAGATAAAATCTATAATGGCGGGCGTTAGCAGTCCGTGGCCATAATCAAGAACCAAAATTAGATCATAGCCATTTTGTTTGGGGAAAATATCCATTAAAAGAGCCAGGATTTTCTTTTCAAGTTCAGACGACGGCCGACTGTCAATTTCATAAACTTCAAACAACTTAGACATAAAAGCGTTATCAACAAAACGCCTTTTGGTGATTGTCGGAGCTTTATCGTAATGGAGTAAAAGAGGAACAATATTTGATTTCAAATGAGACATTACAAAATCCTCTTTCCCGTCATCGCCAATGGCTGTCACCAAATCTACTTTGCCGCAAAAACTTGCCAAGTGATTGGCGCAAGCCAAAATGCCGCCGGCATGAGTTTCTTCGCCAAGAAGCTGCGCGGCAATATGATTGCCCTTCGGCGGCTTGCCGATTGGCCTTACAAAAGAATATTTATCAAGAATCGTTTCGCCAATAACAAGAACTCGCATATTCTTTAAACTCTTCAGTTTTTCAATAACGCCATCCGGCGAATAGCGCCTGCGAAAATCTTTTAAGAAATTCTGGACCGGCTCGGGATAAATTCCAAAATATTCGTTTAGAAGAGAGCTGGAACTGAAATTTATTTCATCAGTAAAATTAATCTCGCCGCCGACTGATTCTATGGTTTCCCGTTCAAGGCGGATGCCGCGGGTTTCATCTTGATCTTCGTCGGCGTATTCTTTGCCTTTAACATAAAGGTTAGGCCTTAATTTTTCGATAACCTCAACGGCTGTGGGACTAAAATTAATAGCAATGTAATCAACCGTTTCCAGAGCGGCAATAGATTCCGCCCGAAGCTCGTGGGTAAACGCGGGCCGGCCGGGACCTTTATTAACAAATTGATCGGCAGTAATGGTAACAACCAATATGTCACCTAATTCTTTAGCGGCTTTAAAATGACGAATGTGGCCCGGATGCATTAAGTCAAAAACGCCGTGGCAATGAATTATTTTTTTTCCTTCACTTTTTAAGTTTTGAAGTATTAAAGCAAGCTCGTCAAGATTTTTAATTTTGCGGCTTAAAGACACTTTCGCCTCTCTTTCTGTTTTTAAAGTTCATTCCTACTCACCAAAAAATTTGTAGAAACTCTACAATAAATTAAAACGAGCGTCAATAGTCCCCCACCCTTACAGAATAAAACCCCACGTAGGTGGGGCTGGTAACAAAAAATTCTGTAAGGGTGGGGGATTGTTTCTAAGCTTCTAAATGGAAGGAGCGCCGCCCAGAGTTTGTCCGGGACGTTGCGAACGATAAAGCGGCTTTTTCTTTTTTCTTTCCTTAAACTGCTTCCAGAAATCAAGACCGGACATTTGTTTGAAAAACCTGAATTTTTCTTTTAAGCTGTATTTGATAGGATAAATTCTTGTGTAATGCATATAGGTCTTTGATACGGTATATAGCCAACCGTAAAATTTGGTTGCCATGGGGTGAGTTATTTCCGCCAAATAATCAAGACAGATTTTTTGAACCAAAGGATCTAAAAGTCGCATTATAAAGTTTCTGCTGCCGCTAAACAAAGCGCAGAAACTTCCTAAAAGCGCGAGGTTGTGCATCACCTTTTTATATTCCGGGTCGTAACAATCAAGATAAGAAACTTCCTGGTAGCTGGCGTGAAGCCTATTGAAATCGCCATCAAAAGCGTTGATATCGATGCAATATTTGGTCGCATTGGTTTTAGGAAAGGGAGCTAAAATCGGAAGTTCAAAAAAACTAGATTTTTGAGCTAAGGTAAAACGTACAGATTCTTTATCATATTCTTTATAGCTTTCACGCAGTCCTGCTTCTCTCAAAAAGTTAATGATGTACTTGCGCCTTTCGTAAGGGTCAACAAACCACTCGGAAGCAATTATTTCTACCTTCTCCAAATCAATTTTGCGCTTGTTAACTTCTCTTAAGATTTGGCAATGCCGTTTCACTTCTTTAAGTTTCTCATCAAAATTAGAATCGTCTATTCTGGGTAGAATTGGCGCTGGAATTCCTAAAATAGTGTTTGGGAAAGTCGAGAGGCCAATAGCCCGACACCGCCTGAAAGCTTTTTCAATATCGTCTTTTGTCATATCACGCATCACTACGTGGTCGCGGATAAACTGATTGCCCGATTCAATTGACATTGTAATAGAAGCCATGCCGGCTTTTTTCCAGTCCTTTAAAATATCTACGCCCAATTTTTCAAGAATTTCAACGACCAAATCACAACGTGTAAGAACATGAAACGGCAAACCGATACGTTTAGGATATTTTTCGCAAAACTCTTCATGCCATGGCATTTCCCTAGGATTGGGAAAAGGCGGAAAAACATCGTCGTAAAATTTAATAAAGCGCGTGTCGTAGCGCCCGGTAAAATCTTCAAGCTCGGCTAAAAGCCGGTCAACGCTATAAAGCTGTCTTGTAGCGCCGGGATTTCTAACTTTTTGATACAGCGCATTCCATTGATGTTCAAAACAATAAGTGCACTTGAAAGGACAACCTCGAGAGGCCATGATTGTCCGTTTATAGCGGTACTTAAATTCGGTATTATCGTAAACCAGTGGCCGATCTAAAAAGGGAAGATCATCTAAGTTGGTCTTTCTTCCCCTAATAAATTTCGGATCTATGCTGTAATCAACCATGCCAACACTGTCTTGGCTTTTAGGATTTATCAAAACCCGTCCCATATTTTCCCGAGTAACAATATTAGGAATTTCATCGGGATTAAGATTATTTTGGAGCGCCTGTAGCCACCCTACCCAAGCGTCATCTCCCTCACCGACGCAAAGATAATCAATATATTTATGCCGGCTAATTTCTCCGGGGAAGAAAGTAAAATGAGGCCCGCCTACAATAATTTTTGGATGTTTGTCCATAGCCTTAATTCTTTCAGCCGCTTGAAGATAATACTTATGCGAACCGGTAATACCGCTAAAAGCAACAATATCGGGACGGGATTTCTTTAAAGTTTGCGCGAGATCGTCACGCTCCATAACCCAAAGGTCTGTTTCATAATTGACATTCTTCGCTAAAGCTGAAAGCAACATAAGATTCATCGGCTCGGTCATATCGCCGTCATCTCTCATACCAAATAGAATCTTAGGTTTGGTAGAAATGCTCATCGACTTCCTCCTTTCAGAGAATTAAATTTTTAAACAACGATTTTACTATACAATATAATAAACTTACCAATTTGGCAAGTCGTTTCAAAAAAATCCCGTTAAACAATTGTCTAACGGGGACTTTAAAATTAGCGTTTAAAGTTTTAACCTATAAGCTCTCCATCTCTTCGTAAACATTACTAAAGTTATTCCTGACGAAAAGATCTAAAA